>Ga0209211_10007997_pt1 | contig 14626 bp, 18 predicted proteins | sample RifGroA2_FD_183992 | JGI IMG/M metagenome (GOLD analysis project Ga0209211, IMG submission 183992) | Groundwater microbial communities from Rifle, Colorado, USA - Groundwater A2 (SPAdes) (version 2) | ecosystem: Environmental > Aquatic > Deep subsurface > Groundwater | place: Rifle, Colorado...
ACTGCCCGACTGGATCGAAGCCCCCTACCATATTTTTGACTGGAACTTCCCGCCCTTTTCCTCGATTAAAAAACTGCAAAGCCGCTGGCACCATAAGCTCGATCTGCCCTGGGGTTTAGTCTGGCAAACGCTGATCGTCGCCCTTTTTCTGATTATCAGCCTCTAGAAACGCCTGCTAGCCTCTGGCTACGTAATCACCGGTGCGGGTATCGATAATGACTTTTTCGCCTTGATTAATAAATAAAGGCACTTTTGCCTCTAACCCATTTTCCAACACGGCTGGTTTATACATATTGGAAACCGTATTACCCTTTTCTCCGGGACCAGTCTCTTTAACTATATAAGTCAGCTTTGCTGGCAACTCCACCGCTAGGGCTTGATCTTCCCAGTATAAAACCTGCACTTCCCCACCCTCCAGCAAATAGGCTTTGCTTTCCCCCAAAACTTCATTATCTATCTCAATCTGTTCAAAACTGACCGGGTCCATAAACGTGCTGATGTGTAAATCGGAAAACAAATACTGCATTTTCTTGCGCTTGAGGCTGATCTCTTCCACACTATTGCCCGAAGAAAAAGTTTTATTTAGCACGGCGCCGGTTTTTAAATTGCGCACCTTGAGCTTAATATTGGCATTGCCCCGGCCCATCTTGGTAAACTCATATTTTAAGACCAGCATTGGCTCACCCTCATACTCAAAAGCCGTGCCGTTTCTCAACTGATTAACGTCAATCATATGGTAGAATTATAACACTTGGCGCGGTGGCGGAATTGGCAGACGCGCACGACTCAAAATCGTGTGATCTTTCGATCATGTGGGTTCGACCCCCTCCCGCGCCACTTTTATTATTCTTTTCTCGCTTTATCCACGCCGTAGAACTTGATCCGGTCGCCGCGGAAACGCAAATCGATTGTCGCCAGCGGGCCGTTCCGGTGCTTGGCAATATAGAGCTTTAAGTTTTCCAGATTTTCTTCATCCTCGCGGTACATAAACATGACCACGTCGGCGTCCTGCTCAATCCCCCCTGATTCTCTTAAATCCGCCAATTGTGGTTTCTTTGTGCCGCCGCGGTGCTCGACCGCCCGGGAAAGTTGGGACAGGGCCAAAATCGGGATCTTTAATTCCCTCGCCAGGTTTTTTAAACCCATGGAGACTTCGGAAATTTCCTGGACCCGATTTTCTAAATTGCGCGAATGGGCCAGCTGCAAGTAGTCAACCACCAAAAATTCCAAACCGTGCTCGATCTGCAGCCGCCGGGCCTTGGTGCGCATTTCCATAATCGACATTCCCGGGGTATCGTCCACGTACAAAGGCGCCTCGGCCAACTCCCCCATGGCATCGGAAAGAGACGAAAAGTCTTTTTCCGAGAGTTTGCCGGTTTTTAACTTCCAGGCGTCAATGTCCGCTTGGGCCACCAGCAACCGGTCAACCAGTTCTTCCTGGCTCATTTCCAAAGAGAAAAAGCCGACCGGGACTTTATTCTGTACCGCCGCGTTTTGGGCAATGTTTAAAGCCAGGCTGGTTTTCCCCACTCCCGGGCGGGCGGCCAGAATCAATAAGTTGCTGCGCTGCATGCCGGCCAAAACGTTGTTTAAATCGTTAAAACCGGTTGGCACGCCGCGCAAACCGCCGGCTTGTTTGTGGAGTTCGTCCAGGCGGTCAAACGACTGGGCCAGGGCGTCTTTGATCGGAATAAACTGGCGCTGTAAATGCTGCTGGGATAGGCCAAAAACCAATTTTTCCGCTTCTTCAAGAATTTCCGTCACCGCGCTGTTTTCACTAAAAGCTTTTTCTACCAAGCGCGAACCGGCAGAGATCAACTCTCTTTTAGTCGCCAGATTTTTAACAATCTTGGCGTAGTTGACCGCGTGGGCGCTGGTGGGCACCCGGTTAACCAGCTCGGTTAAACCGCTCATGCCGCCGATCTTTTTCAACGCTTTTTTGGCTTTGAGTTTTTCGGAAACGGTCACGACATCGATCGGTTCGCGCTCTTCGTAAAGCGTCAGGATCGCCTCGAAAATCAGACCGTATTTCTCGTTGTAAAAATGCTGGGGTTTAAGGATCGGCACCACCTCGACAACGGCGTCTTTGTCAATCAGCAGCGCGCCTAAAATCGACTCCTCGGCTTCAACGTTTTGCGGCGGCACTTTCATTTATATTTCCAAAATTACCAGCTCGGTTTCTTCCGGTAAACTCAATTTATTAACCAGCAGTTTTTTCTCTTTTTTGGGCTCCAAGCCGCTGTCTTTCGCAAATTCGGCTGCCTTGCCCTCATCCAAGGGAATCACCACCCGCGGGTTTAAACTTTGAGCATCTTTCCAAGAAACGGCTAATAAAATATCCACCCCTTCCAGTAATTCTGTTTGCGTTTGGCCCAAACCGATCCGAATATCTTCAGCTTCGATCAAATAAACGCCATTTTTAAAACCGATTATCGAAAAACCCTTAGCTTCATATTCTCCCGGCCCGGCAAGAGTGACTGTTTCGCCGTCGCCTTCAATCTCAATCTTCCCGGCCGGATCCAACACCAATTTGCCGGTTTTGGTTTTTAATAAAAAATTTGAGGGGCCCAAGTAACTAATTTCCATAAGTGTGTCCCATGGTAACACAAACTTTTTGCCTTGACAATCGCTTGCCTTCTCTGTTATAGTGCCACTGCCGTTTATGAAAAAAGAAGTTTTAATTGCCGTTATTGCCGGCCTGATTTTAGGCTTGGTAATCACGATGGGAATCTACACCGCCAACCGTTCCTTAAACCAACAACGCGCCAAAAAATTAATGCAGAACACGCCGCCGCCGACAATGCCGGTAGTCAACAATAAATCTTTAAACGTCACTTCGCACGAATCTTTTGATTTGGTGGATAAAAGCGATCTCACCCTTTCCGGAGTGGCTTGGCCGGAGGCAGTCGTGGCTTTAATTTCCGAAGCCGACAGCCAAATTATCCGGGCTGATGCCGAAGGCATTTTTGTTTTTAAGACTCGTTTGATTAAGGGTTTTAACGAAATTGCGATCATTGCCGGCGACGAAACCGGCACTACCCAAACCCAAAACCTGGTTTTAACCTATTCCACCAGTAAAATCGAATTGCAAAGTTTTGTGTTTGGGCTGATTACTCCGGCTTTGGCCGCCGAAGAAGCCTCGCCGGCGGGTGAAACAGTCACCGACAAAATTAAAGAACGGCTGCAGGACACGGTTTCCGAAGGCCTGGTGGCCATCAAAGAAGAAATTACCGGCAAAGCCACTGCTCCGCGAAAAAAGGCTTACCTGGGCAAGATTTCCAGCCTTGACGAGACCAGCCTGACTTTAACCTATAAAGAACAGAACTTTAACGTCAATCTCAGCGAGGACACGGTTTTTGTTAAAGGTACCAATACGGCAATTGATTGGGAAGATTTAGAGGTTAATAATTTTGTCATTGCCATGGGTTTTTACCACCCTGACACGGAAAGTTTTACTGCCTTGAGAGTCAGCCTGATCAAAGAACCGGAGCCGCCGGTCAACCAACAGCTGGTCCAGGGTAGAATCAGCGAAGTCGATGGCCAGAAAATCACTTTAAACGGCAAAACTTTAACGCTTAATAAAAAGACAGTCCTGACCATTAGCGGCGTGGATAAGCCGGGTACTGACGATTTGGCTTTGGGCGACAGTCTTTTTGCCATCGTGACTTTGGACAGTAACGGCGATATCGACAGGGTTGACGCGGTCTATATCATTCCCGGAAAAAACAATCCGGCCGGATTAGTGCCGACTAATATTGATGCCACTAAATCTGCCGAGTAAGCCCCGGCATGCGCCGGGCAAGTTAGCTTCGATCAGCCGCGGCTGCGCCCGACTCGACCAGGCTTTGACTTTTATCAAGCCCCGATTGCTTCCCGGTAAAACCGAGCGGCAAATTAAAAGACAAATTAATAATTTTCTGAAAAGCTCGGACTCACAAGGACTTGCCTTTCCCACGATCGTCGCTTTCGGCAACCACACCGCTAACATTCATCACAAGCCAACCAACCGCCGCTTGAGGCGCCGCCAAATCATCATGATCGATATCGGCGTTAAAATTAACGGCTGGTGTTCCGATGAAACCCGGATGTTTTTTCTGGGAAAACCCAAACCGGAGTGGTTAAAAACTTACCGTCTGGTTTTAAAAGCCCAAACCCTGACCTTAAAGCACCTTCGAGGTGGCCGGATGGACTCCTCGGAGGTGGACTCGATTGCCAGGAAGATCGTCCAGTTCCCCCACTCTCTCGGCCACGGCCTGGGCAAGATTATTCACGATAAACCAAAGATTAATCCCCGGTCCAAAGACACGATCAAACCCGGCGATATTATCACCATCGAACCCGGCCGTTACTTCCCCGGCCGGTTTGGAGTTAGAATAGAAGATACTATCTTAAAAACCAAAACCGGTTACCAATTATTAACCAAGTTTCCTAAATGACCGACCTATACCGAGCCATTCTTTCCTTAAAAAACCCGGCCGAGGTCGCCGCTTTCTGGCGCGATTTATTAACCCTAAAAGAAATTAAAACTTTTGACAAACGCTGGCAGATGGCCAAACTGCTCTATCAAGGTATGCCCTACGCCGCCATCGCCAAAAAATTAAAAGTCTCTACCACTACCGTTACCCGGACCGCCTTTTGGCTCAAGCACGGCCGCGGCGGCTACCAATTAGTCCTGGCCCGCTTGACAAAGTGATTTTTAATGTTATATTAGCGTATTAACACATTAATATATGAATATTAGTTATTCTTTATCATCTGATCATCACACCCCGGCTTAAAGCGGGGAAATTTTGTTATGTATTCCACCCCGCTTGAAGCGGGGTTTTTATTTATGTCTCAAGAGTCTGCGTCAAATTCTCAACCTTCACTAATTTTTCCAGGACTTAATCTGGAAGAATTGACTGGACTACTTATAAAACGACAGGAACCAACCAGTCGCCTACTTTTACCCCAAGCCGGCAATAAACGGCAAGATTTATTACCAGCGGAAAAGACGGTTCAGCAATTAAAAGGATATTTTAGCTCGCTATTACCAGAACCTCTATCCCAAAAGGCTGCTGATTTTTTCCTTAAAAGCCAACCGGCCGCTTTGGTTTTTGATTATCAAATTGCCAATCCCAATAATCCCAATGTTTGGATTATAAAACAATCAATACTAAATGCTTTTAATTTAGCTATAAAAAGTGAAATTCCACCAAAGAACCGAAAGAAAAGAAACAATGTTCCCAAACTAACTGAGGTCAACGATGATCCTTTGATTAATCAAATGGCTGGTAGCCTAGAGCTAACCCGAGAAAAGCTTGGCCTAATTAAACGGCCTGATTCAACTCCAGAACAGTCCTTAATGAATTATCTAGACCAAGTGGCAAATGGTAATCCGCTAACCCCCAGCCAGAAAGAATTCGTCATTCTTACCAAATTAGCCGGTGTTTTTGATCCTGACCTGACTGATCTAAATAGTTTTCTAGAGGCGCAAAGAAAATTTCCCGAAAGACCAATCAAGCTGGACGTTTGCGCCAGTTTTGGCGTCGGCTCCCTTGGCCAGCTTATGCCACAACCCACCCTGATAACCACCCAGTCTTATGGAGAAAAAGGCAAATACAAAGACGACAAACAGCCAGCGCGTTTTCTTGAACGCCTTAATAACGCCCTAACGGAAACAGCTCTATTAGAAAGATATGGAATTAAAACTCAAGTTTTAACCGCAGAATGGCAAATGCCCTTACGTTTCAGTCTTTATCAGTCTCTTGGTAAACTATCTCAAACTGACTTGGCTATATTTGGAATCCTTCCCTCAGATATTAAAACGATTTTGGCCGAATATGACCAAGCTTATAAAAACACGCCGCCAATATATATCGCTGAAAAGTATTTTGATGATGTTTCCAGGAAATTCCCCCTGGAAGTCAGCTCAGGCAAAATTATTTCCTCTTTGTCCTTATTACAAGCTATGGTTCAGGAATCTCCGGTAAAATTTATCGAACGATTAGCTGATTATTTTATTCTTGACTGGCTATTACCAGAAATACAGAAAGCCGGCAATATTAATGCTTTTCTTGAACAAATTGGCATTCCCTTTACTGATTACAGATTTACCAGTCTGTGTGAGTTTCACGGTTTAGGCTTTGATTATCCGATTAATCAAAGAGAAGCACTAAAGCGATCCATCAGACTGGATTTCACTTTTTACCGGCCGCAATACTTAGTAGAAAAATGGCTGGCAGAACAAGTTGGTTTTATCGGTGTATTTAGTAATGAGTCAGACGAAAAGGGTTTTTATCAACCCTTGGCTGGCTTTAAGTACAATAGCACACTACCTGTCTTGCCTATTCCAAGCCGTAAATTATTAGATGAAATATGAATAAGTTTTCTTTATTAACCTTACTGCTTAATACACCCAGTATTTCCGGTTACGAAAAACTATTGGGAATCTCCTCTGTGGTAGCCAAACGGCTGGGGAAAATAAGCCGAGCCCAAATTAACCCAGATGGTTCAGTTATTGTCCGTCTTAAGAAAAATCCAAAATTGCCTACGGTTCTAATCTCCGCCCACATTGACGAGGTTGGCTTTTTTATCAGCAAAAAAATTACTAATAATCAATATAAAATTTTACCCCTGGGTGATATTTTAGTAAAAAATGTTGTTAATACCCAAGTCAATCTCGGTAAGATAAAAACCAAGGTTAAAAATCCCCAGTCTTTCAATCAGATCTATCTCGAAACGAAGAGAAAAAAAATTAATTTGCTTGATCCGGTTTTTTGGACTAGAAAAATAACTTTGAATCGGTTCTTAGTTAGTTCTCCTGGTTTGGATAATAAAGTTGGCGTTACCGCCTTAATTTTATTGGCAGACAAACTTAGCATGAATAAAGCCAGAAAATATAATATTGTTTTTGCCGGAATCAGCCAAGAGGAAATTGGCAACAATAATTATCAAGCGCTTGTTGATCAAACAAAACCGGATTTAATTATCGATCTCGATTCGGCTTATGCCACAGCCAAACCCACTAATCTGGCTACCAATATTCCTCTCCTTGGTCAAGGTGCCGCAATTCAAATAATTGGCCGGGGTATTAATTATGAGAAATCTTGGTTGTTTAATACATTAAATCTGCTGGAAAAGAGCAGAATAAAATTTCAGCTGGAAATTCCCTCCCCCAATGAGGGAGAAACGTTACTAAGCAGAATTAATAATTATCCAAATAGGTTTCTGCAAATAAACATTCCCGTTGCTAATCAACATGAATCAAAGTCATTTGCTAATTTGAAAGATATCGATAGCTGTGTAAACATAGTAGAATGTTTATTGTGTCAAAATCTTGTTTAATCCCCACCATTGACGGCCGGGTAATTGTTCGTGACAATAAGATAGTCATATGATCAAACCACAAACCTTAAAAGGCTTTCGCGATTTTTTACCCCAGGAGGCACAAAAACGGGAATGGTTAAGACAGAAACTCATCAAGATTTTTAACCTCTGGGGTTATGACCCTTTGGAAACCCCGACGCTTGAACCGTTGGAGTTGTTTGCCGGCCAAATCGGCGAAGAGGAGAAACTTTTCTTTAAATTTAAAGACCAGGGCGGTCGGGACGTGGCGATGCGTTTTGACCAAACCGTCCCGGTCTGCCGGGTGGTCGCCCAATACGGCAATGACCTACCCATGCCTTTCCGGCGTTACCAAATCCAGCCGGCCTTTCGGGCAGAAAAACCGCAAAAGGGCCGCTACCGCGAATTTACCCAGTGCGATGCCGATATCTTCGGCGTTAAATCTCCTTTGGCCGACGCCGAAGTGATTGCTTTGTCGCTCGACATTTACCGGCGCCTGGGCTTTAAGCAAGCGAAAGTTTTAATCAATGACCGGACATTACTCAAAGATCTTCCCTATCCGGCGGTCACCGCCATCGATAAACTCAAAAAAATCGGTCCAGATGGAGTCATCAGCGAAATGGTCAAAAAAGGCATTGCCGCCGATCGAGCTAAAACCTATCTTAATCAGGTGAAAAACCTAAAACCCAATCACGCGATCAAGGTCATTCTCGACTATTTAAAACTTCAGAATTTTGACTCCGGCTGGTATGAGTTCGACCCGACGATTGCCCGGTCTTTTTCCTATTCCTCCGGCCCGATTTGGGAAGTGGTCATCCCTGGCTTTAGCGGCGGTTCGGTTTTGGGTGGAGAACGTTTTGACCAGCTGGTGAAAAAAATCTCCGGCATTGACATCCCCGGCACCGGCTTCGGCTTGGGTTTTGACCGCACCCTCGAAGCTGCCGACGAACAAGATTTAATTCCTAAAATGAAAACCGTCAGCCGGGTTTTAGTGGCTGTTTTTAATCCCGACTTTCTGGAAGCGGCAGGGAAAACCGCCGCCGCGATCAGAGACAAGAACTTAAACGTTGAACTTTTCCCCGACCCGGAAGTTAAACTGGATAAACAGCTAAAATACGCCAACAAAAAAGGCATTCCTTTTGTCTTACTCATCGGACCGGACGAGGCGGCCAAAAACATGGTCACTTTAAAAGACATGAAATCAGGCGAGCAGAAAACGCTAACTTTGGATCAAGCCATCGATGTCCTCGCGCGCTAAAGCCTACCTGGCTCTTTCAGTGATGGCCGTAATTTGGGGTATCGCCCTGCCGCTGGTCAAACCGGCGCTTAACTTTGTTACCCCTTACCAATTCTTATATTTTCGTTATCTAATCGCCGCCCCACTACTCCTACCGGTATTATTTGGTTACGCTTTCAAGCTTAAACTGTCTCTTTCTACCTATTTAAAGATCATGGCTTTGGAGATCTTGGGTACGCCGATTGCCCTGCCAATCCTTTACCAGGGTTTGAAGCTAACCTCGGGCCTGGAAGCTTCACTGTTGGGTGCGGCCGGGCCGTTATTTACGGTCTTAGGCGGGATTATTTTCTTAAAGGAACGCGAAGAAAAACGAGAATGGCGCGGCCTGGCTTTGAGTTTTTTGGGGACGATGCTTTTGGTCTTTGAACCGTTAATTACCGGCAGGAACCACGGCGTCGGTTTTTCGCTTTTAGGTAACCTCTTAATTTTGGGACACAATCTTTTAAACACCGCCTATCTGCTGCTGGCCAAAAAGCTCTATAAAAAGCTACCCAAACTGTTTGTCTGCAGTCTAAGCTACCCTGTCGCTTTGATCAGCCTACTAATCATTCTTTTAGCCAGCGGCCAGTCAACTAGCCTCAATCTTTTAACCATTCCCTCAGTGGCCCTGGCCAGCGGCTATATGGCTATTCTTGGATCAATCGTGGCCTTAACTTTATTGCTCTATGGCCAGAATTTAATCGAGGTCTCCGAAGCGTCTCTGTTTGGCTACTTGCAGGGCATCATCGCCATTCCCGCCGCCTGGATCTTGTTAAGCGAAGTCCCCACCTGGCCCATGGGTCTGGCCATTATTCTCATCGCCAGCGGTGTCATTCTGGCTGAAAAACGTGTATAATCGACTCTTATGAAAGCCAAGATTCATCCGCCTTACTATAACGACTGTGTTATAACCTGCGCCTGCGGCCACAGTTTTACCACCGGCTCGACCAAACCGCAGATCCGGGTGGAAATTTGTTCCGCTTGCCACCCGTTTTTTACCGGCAAAATGAAGTTTGTCGATACTTTAGGCCGGGTGGAAAAATTCCAGAAACAAATGACGGCAGCGCAAACTCATCAGTATCTTAAAAAATCCCAGCGCCAGAAGTTAAAAGCTAAAGCCGAAGCGCGCCGACCGGTAACCCTTAAAGAAATGCTGACGCAAAAACCGTGACTGACGTTATCCCTCCGTATCTCAAACCGGAAATCGACCGGCTCGAGCGCAAAATCTCCGAGGCCAAAGCCAGCCTGAACGACCCCCAGCTCAAAGATTTAGCCAGGGAAGAATTGGCTCAACTGGAAGGCCAAAAACAGGCACTCCTTAATATTCCACCCCGGGGTGGAAACGAGACACCCCGGGGTGGAAAGTCCGTCATTCTCGAAGTCCGCCCCGGCACCGGCGGTGAGGAGGCTAAGCTTTGGGCCGAAGATCTTTTAAACATGTATACCCGCTTTGCCAATTCCCAAAACCTGACAGTGGCCAAGCTCGACGACGGCGTGATTAAGATCAAGGGCAAAACCGCTTTATCCCTGTTGCGCGGGGAGGCCGGGGTCCACCGAGTCCAACGGATTCCGGAAACTGAAGCCCACGGCCGAATCCACACCTCAACGGCCACCGTCGCGGTGCTGCCGGAAGTCAGCGAAACGACCATCGTGATTCATCCCAAGGATATTGAGATTCATTTCACCCACTCCTCCAGCCAGGGCGGGCAAAACGTCCAAAAAGTCTCGACCGCGGTCAGGATTCTCCATAAGCCGACCGGCATTATTACCAGCTGCCAAACCCAGAGGTTCCAGGAACAAAACCGCAAGATTGCCCTGGAAATGCTAAGAAGCAAACTCTACCAGATTGAGGAAGAGAAAAAACAAGCCCAACTGTCCCAAGCCCGCTCGGTCGTCGGCCGGGCGATGCGGTCGGAAAAAATCCGCACTTACAACTTTCCCCAAAACCGGGTGACCGATCACCGGCTTGGCAAATCGTGGCAGGCACTGGATCGGATCTTAGAGGGAGACCTGCTGCCGGTGGCCAAATCACTGGCTGACTTTAAGCAATAACTTTGACTTTGACTTTAGCCTTGCTTGCCCCAAATTTCAACTCAACTTGGTACTCACCCGGCTTCCGGATCGGTTTTGGTAAAATGACATTAGTTTTAAGAATTTTAAGACTGGTGGCAATTTTCTTTTTAGTCACTGTCTCACCTTTAAACTCAATCACTTTGCCGTCGAGGCGCTCGGCTTGCTGATGCTCATCCCCGGCTTTTTCTTCCTTGTTTGCCGCCGACTCTGCCTTGGCTAGCTTGATCGCCTCCAGCCGCTTTTTAGTGGCAATTTCCGCCAATTTTTTAGGCAGTAAATAATTGACAGCGTAACCCAAAGCCACGTTTTTAACTTCGCCGGTTTGGTTAATAATTACTTTCATCGGGCGTCTATGGCTTTGACTAATTGTTCATCGGCTTCGGTTTCCGGATCGTCCCGGACTTCGATATCCGGCGTTAAACCCTTGGAGTCGTTAACCCAAAGACCGCTGGGTAACAGCCATTTGGCGGTAGTGACATGCAAACCCGCCCCCTCGGATACGTCCAAAGCCTCCTGAACCGTGCCTTTGCCGAAAGTGGTCTCGCCAATCAGTTGCGCCCGGCCGTGGTCTTTTAAGGCTCCTGCCAAGATTTCCGAAGACGAAGCGCTGCCTTGGTTAACCAGGACAATTAGGGGTTGAACCAGTAACTGCCCCGAGCGGTCAACGCTGTAAGTTTCCACTTTACCCTGAGAGTCTTCCTGCTTAACCACCAGTTTACCCGCAGCTAAAAACTCGCCGGCCAAATCGACTGCGCCCTGTAAATAGCCGCCGGGGTTGTTTCTCAAATCCAAAATAATCCCCGCGGGGCGTTTAGTCACAATCTCCTTGACTGCCGCCTGCCACTCGGCGTCGGTCCGGCCGCCGAAACGGGTAAGCCTAAGGTGGGCAATGTTGCCCCCCTCACCCACCCATTCGAGTTCAACGCTTTTGACCACGATCGTATCCCGCTTAATCTTTAAGGTGATCGGTTCCTCTGTCTCTTCGTGTACAATTGTCAGCTCCACACTTGTCCCTTTATCTCCACGAATTAACTTGACCGCTTCGGGCAAAGACAGATCAACGGTGTCTTGGTCGATATCTTTATTTTGGTCTTTAATGTGTAAAATCAAATCGCCGGCGCGGACTCCCGCCGCTTTGGCCGGCATCCCTTCCAGCGGCGCCACCACTGCCAGTTGGCCGTTTTTAAACCCCAGCTGAATCCCGACACCCTCAAACGTGCCGTCTAATTCCTCTTTACTCTCCTTGTTGGCTTCGGGCGGCAAAAACACCGTGTACGGATCATTGAGGGCCGCGGTCATACCCCTGATCGCCCCGTAAATCATTGCTTGAGGGTTTAAGTCGGCTTTAATCAAATAACTATTGTAGAGCTTGTCCCAAACCTGCCAAAACAGGTCCAAATCCAGGTTTTGTTTTTCCGCCGGCTGGTTGCGGCTGACGCTCACCAAAAAATTGGCAGCGCCTTGGCCGGATCGACCCAGCCGAAACCCAATCCAGCCTGAGAGTAGTCCTAAACTCAAGATGACTGCGCCCGCGCGCAATTGTTTTAAAGATAATCGCATAGTTTTTAATCTTAGCTGACAAACGGCAGCAGTGCCAAATGCCGGGCATGTTTAATTTCCCGGGCTAAGCGGCGCTGGTGCCGAGCACAGATTCCGGTCTTATCCCGGCCCAAAATCTTACCCCGATCGCTTAAAAACTTATTTAAGACATCAAAGTCTTTGTAGTCCGGCAGCTTTTCGTTCTGGCAAAACCAACATTTGAGTCTCATGGTTTAAAAAGGAATGTCATCGGGATTGACCTCAGCCACAGGCTGATCGGCCCCTGGCCGATGCTCCGTCTCAACTTTTTTGGCTTTAGCGGCAACCGGTGCCGGTTCGGCCGGAACCTCTTCAGGCACGTATTCGGCCTCGCCCTCTTTTCTCTTGCTGTCCAAAACAATCATGTTGTCAATGACGATCTCGACCGTGGTCCGCTCCTGCCCCTGGGCGTCGGTCCAGTTTCGCGTCTGCAGGCGACCCTCGACAAACACCTTGCGGCCCTTGAAAAGCAGTTCCGAACAGAGTTCGGCCAGCTTATTCCAGGCCACGATCCGGTGAAACTCGGTTTCTTCCTGCCTCTCGCCGTTGGTCGGCTGCCAGCTCCGGTTGGTGGCCAAACCGAAAGTACACACCGGCGTTCCCTGCGGCGTGTATCTTAACTCCGGATCGCGGGTTAAATTACCTATGAGCAATACTTTATTTAAAGACCGGCTGGACATAAACTCTTTCCTTTAAGCTTGACTAATTAATAAATGCCTTAAAATCGCGTCATTTTGCCGGATCGTTTTATCCAGGGGAGCGACTTGATTAGGTTCCAGCTCGAGCTCCAGATGAAAATAATTTCCCCGCTTTTGCCCCATAATCGGATAGGCCAAATCCCTAACGCCCCAGACTTTAGTGGTTTTGATAATACCGGCAACTAAGGTTTTGGCTTGGGACTGCGCGTCTTTGGTATCTTCCCTGAAGACCAAGGTTAATTCGTAACTACTCATTATGGTATTTTACCAGACCTAAGCGAATTAATTCAACTGCACGTTTCAGGCTTTCTTGGTTTAAGACATAAGCAATCCGCACTTGATTGACCCCCATTCCCGGGGTTAAATAAAAACCTTCGGCCGGCGCCAGCATCACCGTTTCACCTTTATCCTCGAATTTTTCCAGCATAAACCGGCAAAAATCTTCCGCATCAACGACCGGCAGTTGAGCGATCAAATAAAACGCGCCGTCAGGATGATTGACTTTAATGTCAGGGATTTTTTCCAATTCAAACACCAGCGTATCCCGCCGGGCCTGATATTCAATCCTAACCTTATCAAAATAGCTTTGCGGCACTTCTCCTAAAAACGAGGCGGCATATTGTTCAATCGACGGGCTGGCTAAACGCGCTTGGGCAATCTTATTGGCCATTTCCACCGCGATTTTATTTTTGGAGACCAGGCAGCCCAAGCGGGCGCCGCAAAGCGAGTAGCGTTTGGACAAACTATCGGTTAGAATCACGTTCTGCTCGGCTTGCTTAAACGACAGCAGCGACCGGGTAGTCACTTTCCCGTAAATAAACTCGCGGTAAGTTTCGTCGGCAATGATAAACAGATCGTGCTTTATACAAAACGCCACCAAGTCTTTGAGCATGGCTTCAGGATAAACCGCGCCGGTCGGATTAGACGGATTGGTGATGATTATCCCCTTAGTTTTATTGGTAAATACCTGTTCCAGTGCCGTCACCGGCGGGAGTTGAAAATTATTCTCCAAATAGGTATGGACCCCTTTAAGCTTGACTCCGGCCAACTCGGCAAAAGTCTGATAGTTAGTGTAGGTCGGCTCAAAAGTCAAACACTCGTCGCCCGGGTCAAACAAAATCGCAAACGCCATCCAGAGAGCTTCACTGCCTCCGGTGGTAGCGACGATGTCTTCCAGCTTCACGCTTAGATTAAGCCGGCGATAATAATTAAACAGGCTGTTTTTAAATCCCTCGGTACCGTCAGATCTTTCGTAAAAAACCACCGGTTCATTAAATTCTTTAATTTTTTTCAAAAAAATCTCCGGCGAAGCGATATCCGGCTGGCCGATGTTTAAGTGGAAAATCTTCACTCCCCGCTTTTTGGCCGCTTCGGCATAAGGGGTTAATTTTCTGATCGGCGAAAAAGCCAAATTCTGATTTTTTAGCGGAATTTTAGGCATGTTTATCCTCGATTTTATAACCTTTGTCAATTAAATGCTTCCGCAGTTTGTCCGCCTCCGCCCACTGCTTTTTCCGGCGCAATTCTTCCCGCTGAAGCATCAACTGCTTAATTTCTGCCGAAATCTCAAGTTTTTTTACCGCTCCTAAACCCAAGCCCAAGACCCGATCCCAATCGGAAATCAGCTCCCACTTATCCTGTTCGGGAATATTGCTCTTGGCCATTTCCCAAACTA
>Ga0209211_10007999_pt1 | contig 14623 bp, 11 predicted proteins | sample RifGroA2_FD_183992 | JGI IMG/M metagenome (GOLD analysis project Ga0209211, IMG submission 183992) | Groundwater microbial communities from Rifle, Colorado, USA - Groundwater A2 (SPAdes) (version 2) | ecosystem: Environmental > Aquatic > Deep subsurface > Groundwater | place: Rifle, Colorado...
CCATGACATGATCGCAGCAACGAGGCACCTTGATTACAAGGAGCCGCACAGGCCCATGGCCGAGCTTTTGAGGAGGCGCGATTTGTCAACCGGATTTGGCCTCACGCAGCCATATGTTCCCGAATCCGTGGATTATATGGTGATACGCGAGGAGCCGGACATGTACTTTGGAGGCGACCTTCACATGAAAGGCTATGGCCAGTACCGCGGGTGCCTGCTTGCAAATGCCGGCTGCTGGCAGGAACGCACGGAATACCAAATCAAGGAAGGGCATATACCGACACCCGGAATTGCACTCGACATCAACCTCAAGTCAAGGAAGATCACTGAAAATAATTTTATGGGGGAACATGCATGAGCGGCGTCTCGGGGCCAAAAACCGACCCTGCTACCGCAAAATATTTTGCAGCGCTTGGGAAAAAAGTCGACCTGTTTTACAATGCCGCAAAGCGGGCCAAGGCAAAAGGCAAGGACATCAGCACTGATGTTGAATGCCCGCCCACACTTGACCTTGCTGACAGGACTGAAAACATCATAGGCCCGATAGGCGTTGCACAGTGGTACAGAAAGCTCTATGAAGAGTACAAAGGGGATCGGAACAGGGCCATCTTCCGCCTTTTCCGTGACATTATTGAAGGAAGCCTTGGCAACATTGAGGATGCCGAAAAGCGGCTTGAGCAGGCGGTGAAGACCTGCCTTGTGCTCGTCACTGAAGGGGTTGTTGTGGCGCCTCTTGACGGCGTGCCAAAGGTCATGATCAGCAAAAACCCTGACGGGAGCAGATATGTCGACATTTATTTTGCAGGGCCGATAAGGGCTGCAGGCGGCACTGCAACAGTGTTCCCCCTCATTTTGGGGGATTATGCACGGCAGCTTATGGGCCTTGACCGATACAAGCCAACTGATGATGAGATTGAGCGCTATGTCGAGGAAATAAATCTGTATGATGAGATAATAACGCGCCAGTACAAGCTCAAGGATGATGAGGTGCGCAAGATCATAAAGGGCTGCCCCGTGTGCGTCAATGGCGAGCCTACGGAGGAGCGCGAAGTGGTAAACCACAAAGACCTTGAGCGCATCCCCACAAACAGGGTGCGCGGCGGGATGTGCCTTGTCATTTCCGAAGGCGTCGGCCTGAAGGCCATGAAGATCATGACCCTTGCAAAGATGCTTGGCCTCAACTGGAACTGGCTTGAAGACATCATAAAAATCGGCAAGGGGTCGAGCGGAAAGGACAAGGAAGTGAAGCCCAATTACACATACCTTTCAAGGATTGCTGCAGGAAGGCCGATTTTTTCCTACCCCTCATATTTCGGGGGCCTGCGGCTGCGCTATGGCAGGGCGAGGAATACTTGCGTAATGGCAAAAGGGCTGCACCCTGCAACCATGTATATGCTCGATGATTTCCTTGCAGTGGGCACGCAGACAAAAATAGAGCGGCCGGGAAAAAGCGCCGAGATGTTCCCTGTGGACACGATTGAAGGGCCCATCGTGAAGCTTTTGAGCGGGGAGGTCCGCAGGGTAGGCTGTGCAAAGGATGCAAAAGCTCTCAGGCACGAGGTAAAGGAAATACTTTTTTTGGGTGATGTGCTGATTACACTGGGGGATTTTCGCAAAACCGCCCACCCATTGATGCCTGCAGGGTACTGTGAGGAGTGGTGGAAGCTTGAGCTTCAGAAGGCATGCGCGGGAAATGACGCTGCAGGGCAGTTTGACATTCACGCGATCTCTTCGCGCCCTGAGCTTGTCGACCAGAACACTGCAATAGAGCTCTCAATGGCAACCGGGGTCCCGTTGCATCCAAAATACCTGCATTATTACAAGGCATTGTCGGGCGATGAATGCATAACTCTGGTCAGGGCCGTGCGCAGCTGCCAGACCCGGTTTTCAGGAAGCGAGATTGAGGGGCTTTTGATTGAAGAAAGCGGGAACATAAAGGCTGTTTTGGAAAAGTGCGGCGTGCCGCACAGGATTGAGAGCGGCAGGATTTCAATCGCGCGGGAATTTGCATACTCATTTTTCAAGACATTTGGCGGCGCGAGCGAGATAACGCCAGATCCATCAAAGGATGTATTTGAAATGCTCTCGCAGGTTTCAGGCATCAAAATAAAGGATAAGGCCGGCACATTCATCGGGTGCAGGATGGGAAGGCCTGAGGCCGCAAAGCCGCGCAAGATGGTCGGCGACCCCATGGTGCTCTTCCCGATCGGAACTGCGGGGGGGAATATCCGCTCGATCAACAAGGCGGCGGAAATTGCAGGCTTTGTGGAGACCGACATTGCATATTTCATAAACCCCCAGACAAAGCAGATTGAAGAGCAGCCATATTCATTTGCAAGCGGGCTGCCCAACGAATTTGCAAGAAAATGCAGGAAGTGCGGCAAGTTCTCAAAAGCTGAAAAATGCGGCGGATGCGGAGGCGAGACGGAGAGCTATAGCAAAAGGAAAGTTGATTTGCGCAAGCTTTTGCAGGATGCATCAAAAGACCTGCACGTGAATGCGCCCCAGCTTGTGAAAGGGGTCAAGGGCCTGATCAATTCGGAAAAGCTGCCCGAGCCGCTTGCAAAAGGCATTTTGCGCGCAAGGCACGATCTCCACATATTCCGCGACGCCACGATACGCTATGAGTTACTGAATGCGCCCCTCACCCATTTCAAGCCCTCTGAAATCAGCTTAAGTGTCGAAAAGGCCCGCGAGCTTGGGTATACAACTGATTATGAGGGGCGAGAACTTGTGGATCCCGAGCAGATATGCGAGCTTTTTGTGCAGGACATGGTTGTAAATGATGGGGCAGGGGATTTTTTTTTGCGTGTCTCGCAGTTTGTCGATGAGGAGCTCGAGCGCTTTTACGGCCTGCCCAAAATCTATAACCACCGCTCAAAAGACGACCTTATAGGCGAGCTTTTTCTGGGCCTTGCGCCGCACACATCCGCAGCGGTCGTGGGAAGGATCATCGGGTACAGCAAGGCGCGCGTGAACTTTGCGCACCCCTATTTCCACCTTGCAAAAAGGAGGAACTGCGACGGCGACCAGGATTCGATCATGCTGCTAATGGACGCGCTGCTAAATTTTTCAAGGCACTACCTCCCATCCTCGCGCGGAGGGAGGATGGACGCCCCGCTCGTCTTCACCGTAAATATCAACCCGCAGGAAATTGATGATGAGGTCTATGAGGTTGAAACGTGCAGCGAGTACCCTCTGGAGCTTTATGAAAAGAGCCTGCAGCTTGCAGACCCGGAAGTTGAGGGAATTGCGATAATCAAGAAAAAGATCGGCAAGGCAGACCAGTACCGCGGCTTTGGCTTCACTCACCACACGAGCCTGTTTGATGAAGGGCCCAAGGCCTCAAGCTATGTCACATTCAAGTCCATGGAGGAAAAGATAAGGGCGCAGGCACTCGTGCAGGGCAAAATACGCGCAGTTGAGCACAAGGATGCCCTAGAGCGCGTCCTTGTTTCGCACTTTTTGCCAGATATTATAGGGAATGCCCGCTCGTTTTCGCGGCAGGTCATAAGGTGCAGCAAGTGCAATGAGAAGTTCCGGCGCGTGCCGCTCACGGGCAGGTGCACAAAGTGCGGGGAGGAAACGCTCATTTTGACAATTGCGGAAGGGTCGGTGAAAAAATACCTCAAGATCGCAAAGCGCCTCATAGCAGAGCACCACCTGAGCAGCTACCTCAGCCAGCGCATTGACCTGATTGAAAAGGAAATTGAATCGGTTTTCACAAGCGGGAAGGAGAAGCAGAAAAGCCTGTTTGAGTATGTGTGAAGGCCTGTTCAGGGCAACAATTGCCCAGACACACACCGAAACATATTTTAGGGGCGAAGATATATTTTTGGCATGGCAGCAAGTTCCGGAAAGCCCGCTTTTATTTACAGGCCTGCGCCAGCAGAAGTTGTCGAGCAAAGGCACACAATAAGGATGGCTGCACTTGCGGATAAGGCCATTGGCAGGTCCGCAAGGTTCGGGCGCGGCATTAGGCTTCAGCAGGCAGCAAGCGTGCCTGTCACGCATAAAGAGGCAAGGCTGCTGCAACAGGTGGAAATGCAGATAGGCAGGGAGATGCAAAGGCAAAAGCGGGTTGCCAGTCCCAAGCTTTTGCGGTTGCTATCCGTTCAGCGTGTTTTGCAGCATTCACTCAAATTGAGTGAGAAGTCCGGGGGCAGAAAGCCCACAGTATATCAGTTATTGGGCAGAATTTCCCTGACTTATGGGATTGATTCACGAGAGCTGTGGGAGTCCGCAACGGCAATGAATACTCTATGGGCCCAGCATCCTGATCGGGTCAGCTGGGATGGCACCCCAAAGCAGGCGTATAACGCAATAAAAATGCGGATAGGACGTAAAAACCTTCCCTCATCGGTTGTTGATTTATTGCATAGGCGGCAGATTCCGCTGGCAAGCAGTGGCATTTCTTCCGCACTGGGGATTGATTTCAGAAAAAACCATCCAACAATAAACGGGGCAATGCAATTATTGGAAACGGCAGGATTTGTAAAAAAGCTTCCCATGGTAGTGCTACCCGGCTTTGGCGCACCTGTTTCCGTATGGTGCCATAATGCATTCAGGCCTTCACTTTCTCCTTATAAGATGATAAATGCCCAAGGGCTGCATTTCAGGAATGTCCCGATGGAAATCCTAGACAAACTGCTCAATAGTGGGGGAAGCAGCCCGATGACGCAGCTATATAAGGAAACTGCACATAAACCTTTGGGCAGGAGGGCGGGAAATCCAAACGCAATATACCTCGACCAAGCCGTTTTTTTGAATATAAAAAAGCTGCAGGATGCAGGGCTTGTAAAAACCCTTGCCATACCACTGCAATCAAGAGGCAAAGGAACCGTTAAGGGCACAGGTACGCTGAAAATAGAGCTGACCGTGCTGGGGGAAAAACTCTGGGGAGATGCCCTGAAAACCGGCAATTTAAGCGAGGAACTGAGGATCCTGTTGCTGGGGGAAAAAGAGGCGCGGACTCCGGCTCCGTCATCAGGATAACACACTATCTCAATCCTGCGTTTCCGTCTCCTCAAAGGGCGCAAGGCCAAAGTGATGCCTGAAACCATCAAGGGCCTGCTTGCAAGGAAAGCTGCGTATGCGAACGAGACCTGAAAATCTAGTTGGGTTTATTCGAGTACGTGTAAAGCAAATGCCCTAAATCTTGCAACCAATTTGCCCGGCCAAATCAACAGATGAAATTCCCGCTTTATTTTTCTTGTTCTTGTCAGCCCCAAACTTAATGAGCAATGAGATTACATCATTTCCCACTTTATACCGCAGGACCGCAATGCTCAGCGGGGTTTTTCCGTATTTGTCCTGCAGATCAACCGCTGCACCTGCCTCCAGCAACAGACGCGCCTCTTGTGGCTTGTAGGCTTGCGCCGCAAAGTGCAGAGCGCTGTACCCATTTTTATCCTGCGTGTCCAGTATCTCGCCTCTCTGGATAATTTCTCTTACTACATCCGGCCAGCCTTTCAGAGAGGCGTACATGAGAATTGTCCGGCCATATTCGTCCCGATCATCGAGGATTTCCTGATCTTTCAAAAGCTCAAGAATCTTTTTAGTGTCATTTCTTGCTTCACAGTCAAATAACTCATTCTTTACCTGAGTCCTTTCAACAGGCATATATTAGGAGAAAGTGACTAAAAAATATAAATCAATGCAAATTCACGGGAACGCGGCCCAAAGCAGCGCAAGGATTGCGAGCACTGCAAGCGCCACGACCAAAAGGTCCTCATCGATTGCAGGCTTTGCGTTTTCATGGCTTTCCCCGCGTCCCTCTCCTTTGCGGCCCTCTTCCTTGTGCCCTTCGCCGGCGCTTTTTATTGCGGCAAAAATTGCCGCAGATATTGCTGAAATGACTTGCGAAGTGTAATGGATCCACCCTGCAGGGCTTGAAAGCTCATCCAAAAGCTCTTTTGCAAGCTCCCCTTTCTCCTTTTCGCGCGACGGAATATCATCCCCGTTGATGATTGTCCCATCCACTGCATTTACGCGAAGGGAAAACTGGTGTTCCTCGGCATGGACCTGCACGAGCCAGACCGGGACGTAAAACATTTCAAGGCCTGAGATGATGACATTTGCCTTCTGCGCGTTGCTTTGCGCCGCAATGAGCACGGGGATGACTTTTTTTGCCTCTTCCTCATCCACGCGGCAGTCAATTACCGTGATGTTGCGCTCATCTGGCAGCTCGTTGCTTTTTTCAAGCCCTTCTGTTGTTGTGAGCGTCCCTATCTGCCCGTCAAGCTCGTTTGAGAACGCATTGAGGGCACCTGACCCCTTTGCGAGCAGGCTGGTCTTTTTTCCGTCCTCGTGCGCGTCATAGGAGAAAAACCAATAGGGGAAATAAAAAATAGAACCGTGCCCATGCTTTTCACTTTCAGCATGGACAGGATTTGGAAATTTGAATTTATGCCAGTTCTTTTTCTTAAGGAGTGAGGAAACCTTCCTCTCCGCTCCCTCCAGCGGAAGGATGACGGAAAAGGCAGGTTTTTCCAGCAGCATCAAGCTTCACTGGCCCTCGGTCCTCTTTATGATCTTTACTTTGCTTGGCGTCACTATAAGCCTCTCTTGCGAGATCCTTGCAATATCGCCATCTATTCCTTCTATCCCCGCCCTGATGCCGCTGACAAGTTCGCGCAGCTTGGGCTGGTTCCTCTTTGAAAGGTCTGCAATGTTAACAAGCAGTATATTTCCCTTCTTTGCTTCCTCAATTACTAAATCCCTGTCGTGGTCTGACTGCAGATTCACGGGCTTGACGAATGCTTCTGCATCCTCATAAGGATTCTCTTCCTCAGTGTCAAGGTTATTCAAAAAATCCTCTATATCTAGTTCTTCTCTCTTTCCCATAAGCTTTTCCATAAAAGCCATTCAACATCACCCCTTTAGAAAAAAGAACTGCTGATAGTAATAGCTGCGCAACTATATTTTAAGGCTTTTGCTGGGGATTTTGTAAAAAAATGGCACAATTTCCAAGACAGGCTTTTATACTCAGGCATATTATTGGTATGAGAAAGCAGTCACAATTCCGATCGTGATCTGGTGAAGACACATAAATCTGCGCTAAAGCCCCAAAAACCTGATTGGCAGTCAATGAACCCGCAGCAGCGCAGGGATGCAATTATAGCTAGGTCAAGGCTGCTCAGGCTGGAGCTGGCGGGTAAAAGGGCGCAGTTGGCGGCGGCACTAAAGGATGCAATTGAAAGGTCACGCATTCAGGGGCGCAACAAAGCAGAGCCAACCGGCACCATAAAGCAAAGCGTTGCGGGTGCACGGGCAAAACCGGCATTGGCTGGCACAAATGCAAGGCAGAGGCAAATGGGGGGCTTTGAATTTGCGGGGGAGCCGGATTACACTGCAAGCATGCATTTGGCAGACCTATTCAGCAATACCGGCAACACGCGGCTCAATGCCGAACTCCAACACAAGCTTGGAAGTGAAGGCATACTAAAGCTTATTGTGCAACTCACCCAAAGCATGCCAAATCCGAAAAACATGAAGCAACTGACGGATAACCGGCAAAAAGCCTATGAATTACTGAAAGAAAATGCTGATGCCATCGGCTCGACACTTTGGTATGCCCAAAGTGCAACGCCGAGCACTGTTTTTGAAACTATACTGGCAAGAAATCGGATATTGAGCGTATTCCAAAGCGAAGGGGAACTTGAAACCCTGTGCCGTCAGATTGCGGAAGTTGCAAAATTCCCAGGATGACTTGCGGTTGAAAGTCTGCAAAAGGAATTATTCACGCTTGCCAGCAGCCAACCCGAAAAGCTGACAGCTCTGGAAGTATGGGGCAAGCTCGGGCAGCAATTGCAGCAAAATGCATGGAAAATGAAGAACTGGAAAGAAAAGGCAAGATGGCAACAAAAAGAGGGCTATGATGGGGCTGTAAGGCGGGTGAAAACCCCCGGCCCCTAAAATAACGCCGTATGCAAAACTGGTGGTAAATGAAAAAGAAAAGCTGCAGGAAATAAAGGCTGGCCGAAAACCGCTTACTTTAGAGCGGCCGGGGCTTATGCCTGCAACAGCAAAGATTATAGTTGCTATAAAACCCAAAGGCGAAGGTGAAGCAGTTTTTCTCTCCCAAAAACATTTCTTTGTGGACGATAAATAGGTATATTTTTTAAAATTCGGAAAAGGAGCTGTAAAAACACCAATTTCTGACTCGGGAAGGATAAGAAGGGTGACGGATCCGCAAGGGAATGTGTGGACCATAGAGGGGGTACGCCGGAAAACAAATCTGTTTAGGTTTCAGAAGTAAAGAAATGCCGGATAATCGCTACATAAATTTTCTTCGGAAAATAAATCCGATTAGCGGAAGTGGTTCACTTCCACAACTCCATTTTCTTATTAGCCCCTTTAGCGTAATGGTTTAGGGGCAGGAAAATTGCAGATTACTGAAAATATTTTCGAGCGTGAGTTTGCAAGGCAGACCATTTTCCTTGACCGCAATATCATTACCCCCCACTATACGCCAAAAATACTGCCTTTCCGCGAAAAATACATTGACCAGATATCCTCGGTTCTCTCACAGGCACTGCATTCAAAAAAGGCCGATAATATCTTCATTTATGGCAAGACCGGCTCTGGCAAGACGTCTGTCACAAGGCATGTGATGCAGCAGCTTCTGGATTTTGCGCTCTCAAAAAGCCTTCCTGTCGAAGGGAACTATGTGAACTGCCGCAACCACAACAGCAAGTACAGGATAATGATCAAGATAGTGAAGGACCTCTACCCTGAGGAGAACTTCCTCGGGTTTTCCGCCGCATTCATTTATGAAAAGCTCGTGGATTATGCAAAAAAGGGAAAACAGCTTGTGATAGTGCTTGATGAAATCGACAAGGTAAAGGACCTTGATGACCTCATTTATGGCCTCACGCGCGCAAATGACGAGCTCCCCAATGGCGCGATAACAATTATAGGCATTTCAAACAACGTGATGTTCAAGGAAAGGCTCGGGCCCCGCACAAAAAGCTCGCTCTGCCAGCTCGAGATGGTGTTCCCGCCATATAATGCGCAGGAGCTTGCGGAAATCCTAAAGCAGCGCGCAGCGCTTGCATTCAAGCCAGATACTGTCGAGGAATCCGCAGTGCAGCTTGCAGCGGCTATTGCCGCGCAGGAATCGGGGGATGCACGCACTGCAGTGATGCTTTTGCTGCGCGCGGGGGAAATAGCGGACAGGAAGGGCGGGGAGAAGGTCACTGATTTTGAAGTGAAGAAGGCACGCGTGCAGGTTGAGGAGGAAATCATATTCAACCTTGTCTCAACCCTTCCCGAACAGCAGCAGCTCGTGTTATATGCCATTGCCTGCCTCACGCTCTCAAAGCGCCCCCAGCCCAAAATCACGGGGGAGAGCGAGGAAGGGGTGCTCTTTTCGGGCGAGATTTACGATGAGTACTGCAGGATATCGAAAAGCTTCAAGGAAACAACCGTGAGCGCGCGCTGGTACCGCGAGTACATCAACGAGCTTGAAATGTACGGGCTGATACTCTCAACTGCTTCAGGCAAGGGAATAAAGGGGCAGACGCGCCTCATAAAGCTCGGGTTTGACGCATCAAAAATAAGGGTGCTCATCGAGCGCGAGGTTGCGGCAAGGAACTAGGCGCGATTTTGCAAGGATTCAGATTTTAAAGAGCCAATCATTAAATACCCCGGCGGCCTATTTTGTGCATGCAAAAAATCAGTTCAAAACCGTCGCGCAGTGGAAGCATCACAATCCACCCTGAAATCGTGGTTACACGCGACATTGATCTGCCCCAATGCTTTGGAAAAATAATGCACTCAAAATAATTACATCGGCAAATGGCAAACCGCACAAATAATCTTGGGGCAAATGCTTACGGTTTGCTATCTAGCAGACAAATGAATGCCAAGAAGGCCTTTGCAGCCTGCTATAATGCACCACAAATGCCCTGTTCACTTCGTGGCCGCAAGCTGGCGCTTCACGCTTGCTGCAACTTTTTCGCCGAGAAGTTTTCCGAGGTCCTGCACATCAGTCTTTTTCACTTCGGCAATGCCTTTAATCCCGGCATTGTACATGCGCCGCGCCCTCACCCTCCCTATCCCGCGCAGCTCGCATAGTGGTATGAGCTCCTCGCGTATGCCGCCCTGCAGCCTTTTCCGCATCTTTGCAAGCGGGCCAAAGTGCCCTTCGAGCAAGAGTATTTTTGCAAGCTCGAATGAGGAATATGCAAGCCAGTCCGCGTTCTGCAGTTTTGCGCGCAGTATCCCCGGCTGGACTTTGTAGGTTTCCACTATTTCCTGTTCCTTCACTTCCCCGATCCAGTCCTTGAGCATCAGGCTTGTCCAGAATTTTGGAAGCATTGAATTGTCGGTGAACATCTCAAGCTCGACATTTACCGCAAGCAGGCCCTTTTGCCCCTGTATTGCCTCCCACAGTTCCCCTTCCTTTTGCCGTGGCACTGAAAGGTAGGGGAAGAATTCGTTGGTGTTTGCGATCGTGTAGAGGTATGCGGCATCATTGTACTTTTCTTTCCTGAGGCTATTTACAATTGCAAAGGCGGAAACGGGGTCGAGATACAGCTGTGCAACCCTTCTTCCAAGCAAAGTGGCATCAATCCTCTTTTCGCTCAGTTCAACAAATCCCATGTCCCGAAGCTGGGACGTGAGGGTGTTGATTTTGGAAAACAGCGCCGAAAGGTCCCCTTCCTGCTTTGCATAAAGCGTTGCGGAGAAGAACTTTTCCGCACTCTCAAGGTCAAAAATGAACCCGGAAGCTATTGTTGCAAGCAGATGGAAGCGGAGCGCGGATTCGCTGCTAAGCCTTGACCTGCACGGCTCGGTCTCGCCGTTCACGTAATAGCTGATGTAATCATCCTTCTCAAATTCTGTTTTGGCAATCAGGACCGCCTGCCCTTCAGAGTCATATTTGGGCCTTCCAGCGCGGCCCGACATCTGCCTGAATTCGCTGATTGGTATGCGATCCATGCCAAAATCAGTGTACCTGTAGGGCGATTGTATGATCACGCGAAATGCCGGCAGGTTTACGCCGGCAGAATTATGGATAAGGAATCCTTCTGCTGCAAAAAAATGGTCATTGGATCCATCGGAAGGCAAAACTACATCATAGACAAAAGGGTATTTTTCACCTGATTCTTTTGTGGCTTTCCTTAATATATCCCAAAAAATATCCCCTTCAAAATCACCCGCTCTCCAATTCCCTTTTATCTTTTTCTCAAACGTCTCATTACAGAGAGGGCAATTATTTAAAGAAAAAACTGAATTGAAATTTGTAAAGTTGTTTTTGGTTAATTCATATATATAGTGCCCGATTGGATTCAACTCCCAAAATTTCTCATTGCCCACTCTTGTCCTTTTTAAGAGTTCAAAATGGTGATTTAATCGCCTCATTTTCTTATATGGGGGAAACCCCAGTTTTTTCTCCAACACTTTGCTGCTTAAGCAGCCTTCTTTACCCAAACATTGTATTATAGCCAGTTTTTTCGCTCCCCATGTTTCATGGGATTTAGTTCTGCCGCAAAAGAGATCTTTAAACAGCAAATACCCGCAAACCGGGCAGAAGATGTGCCGGATATTTCTTTGAATGGCAGTGGCAACCTCTTCCAAAGCTGCTTGTTTTCTTTGTATTCTAAATCCAATATGCTGCCTAAAAGCAAGAATGCTTTCCTTTTGGGCGATAATAAGTTCATAATGGTCTTTCGTTTCATACGATTTACTATCCATCTGTATAGGCCTTCCTTTCCTCTTTCTTATTCGCGCCACAATACCGAAAATTAAAAGCAGCCTCTGCAAATCCTTGATTAGCAATATTGAAATATTAGAAAAACTCAGATCCCTGAATCGGCTTACACAACCATCAGTGTCAAACAGCCCTTGAATCAAAGGTGCAATGTTCTGTCTACTTGCACTCTTGAGGGAGTCTGAAATGAATTTATGTTCGCCTTTTTCTACGCCGCACGATATAAGCAACTCACGGAGCCAGCGTTCCTTGGACAGGAATAATGACGGAACGCCATAAACATTCTGACGTTCACGATATTGAAGCCCCATACACGCAGAAACACTCTTTGAATAATTGAATACTTCCTCATCCCGCCCCACAATACAAGGGCTTCCTTTGAGTTTCATTGACCCTTTTATTGTCTCAGGAATGAGAAGCTTCTTTCCGTTCCTCTTCACTAAAACTTTGTGGTTAGATGTGAGCTTTATTGAGTAGCCTGCAACACTTTCCAAGTGCATTATATTTTTTGTATTCTCAACTTTTTGCACCTCAAGCGGCGTAATTTCATTAAGATTATCCCCCTTTAAAGCCAAGATTTTTTGCTTATCGGAAAACGAATTAGCTTGATAATCAATGGTGCCTTGCCACAGATTAGTTTCAGGAACTACGCAAAGCGTGGGGGTCGCGGAAATAAATTTGATGTAATTTTCCTTGAAGAGCCCCTCAATGATTTCGCGCTGCCTGTACAAAAGCCCCGCATTGTGGAAACTCACGCCGCTTTTCACAAGGCCTGCAAGTGTGTGGCACTGCTCCGTGGGGGTTTCGAGCACCTTAAGGATTTTCTGTGCGGCCTTTTCGAGGGCAAGCTTTTCCTTTTGCGAAAGCAGCGGGGCCGTGAGGAGCGCGAGCTTTTTTGCCGTGGATTCGCTTGTCCTTCGCGTGTTCACGAACACGAGCGCCTGCTTTCCCTTCCTGAGCGTATCGAGGCATAGCGAGGAGACCTCATCTTTGTGCTTTTCAACTTCAATTGCATCATTCTGGAAATCGATCACGCCATCAAGGTATACGCCCTCCCGCAGCTTTACGGGGCGGTAGTCACTCACTACAAGCTGGGCCCCGAGCCATGATGCTATTTCTTTGGCGTTGGGGATTGTTGCTGAAAGGCCAAGTATCTGCAGCTGCGGATTTATGAACCTTAGCTTTGTGATCAGCATCTCAAGTGTCGGGCCGCGGTCGGTGCCAAGGGAGTGCACCTCATCTATTATGAGCACGCCGATTGAAGAAAGCCATGAGGCACGGTGGGTGATGAGCGATGCGAGCTTTTCGTAAGTGGTGAAGATCGCATCCTTTCCGGCCAGATTAACCCCGCCTGAGTCGAGGTCGCCTGTACTAATCACGCTCTTTATGGAAAGCGGAGCCGAGTATTTTGCCTTGAAGTCCTTTGCATGCTCTGATGCAAGCGCGCGAAGCGGGCAGGTGTAAACCGCTTTTTTGCCCCTGTTCAGGATGGAATTGAGAGCCGCTATTTCCGCAAGGATGGTTTTGCCGGAAGCTGTGGGGGAACTCACCACGATGCTCTTTTCAATAGTGCCTGCAGCAATTGCCTTGTGCTGCATTGGGTTGTAGTCCTCAAATCCATTGTGCTCTTTTACAAGCTTTAAAATATCCATAAACAAATAATGCAGTGCAATTCTTTTTTATGCCCTCGGGGGCATGCACCCCGTATTGTTTATAGTAAACCTGTTGTGCGCCTCGCCTATCCCCACAGCAAGCTGTGGGGCATTACGACTCGGCGAAATCTATTAGCCTGAGTTGTTTGCCGCTGCTACCCTGCTTTTTAATATAGCTTCTGATTATGCTCGCATTTGAACCTTCTCCAACAGTCCCAATATACCCCCCATCATTCCAAAACTCTCCACCCCAAAGCTCTTTTTTGATCTCAGGGAATCTAAAAAACAATTCTCTGGCAGTTATGCTCTTGATAATTTGGATTACTCTTGAAGGCGAATATCTGGGGGCTGCCTGCACAAGAATATGCACATGATCTTCATCAAAACCCACAGTTTCTGAAGCAATATAATAGCGCTTTTCAATCCCAAGCAAAATCTGCTTTATGCATTCAACATACTCTTCTTTCAAAAAAAGATCCTTCCTATACTTCACTACAAAACACAAATGATACTTTATCTCATACACCTTATGGCAGGCATGCATGATATTACGCATGCAAAAAACAAAAACCCAAACACCTTATTTACCCACTGCAAGCAGTGGGGAACTAACCCCAACTAGCATTAGAAATCTTTATTTTTTCCAGGTCTCCAGTTTGCTCGAATTTGATGAAACCAAAAGGAACCTTGTAGTGGCGCGATTCCTCGGCCAAGAGGCTTTCAGCAAAAATCTGTATCTTGAAAGTCCAGTATAATTTCTGCGGTTTTTTGGCATCCTTATATTCAATTGGGAAAGCCTCGTTCTTGCTCTTGTCAATCAATAGGCAATCCAATCGGGCTATTTTCGCTATACTTATAAATAGTTTCTATAGACTTGTTCTTTACAAGCGAGGTGCTGCAAAAATGCCCGGCAAAGATGCAATTACGACAATCCAAATCAGCCAGCAGATAAGGGATAAACTGAAGGAATTGGGGAAGAAAGGCGAAACATACGATGAAGTCATAGCCCACCTATTGAAGGAACTGAAGAAATAATGGCCTTTAAAACTTTGCCAATACAATCAATTAGTGTGCGGCCTTGATGACCTGACGATGACTCAGATTCCGAAAGGAAGATGATGACAGATGGGCGGACTGAGCCGCACACATTTATGTTTGCTTGGAACGGGTGTTTGGTATGGGAGCTTCTTTGGCAGATTTTCTTCTGGAAGATACTGAGAAAACCACAAAACTAAAGTCTCTTTACAAGAAG
>Ga0209211_10008002_pt1 | contig 14619 bp, 13 predicted proteins | sample RifGroA2_FD_183992 | JGI IMG/M metagenome (GOLD analysis project Ga0209211, IMG submission 183992) | Groundwater microbial communities from Rifle, Colorado, USA - Groundwater A2 (SPAdes) (version 2) | ecosystem: Environmental > Aquatic > Deep subsurface > Groundwater | place: Rifle, Colorado...
AGTCGACAAATTTAGCAAGAATGGGGCAACGCCATGCAGTTGCGAGAAGGACGGACAGGCAAGCTTAAACTAGACTGATTTCTGTCTTGACGGATGGGTCCACTGTAAATCACCACCCCGCAGTTTCGCCTGATCTACCACGTCAACGACGAGAATCGTTTATTGACCATCCTCTCGGTAGCGACCAGAGACGATGTTTATGAAGAGTTGAAATCGAGGCTCGGATGATGTTGTGCCGGGTTCATGGCACCCATGCGCAGTACGACAATATCGACGTGGAGACCGTCAATGAATATTAAACTCATCCGTAACGACGACGACCTGCGCGCCGCATTCAAGCGGCTGGAGCGGGTGTACCAAGCGCAAGAGGGAACGCCGGAAGCGGACGAGATGGAAATGCTCGTCACACTCATCGAAGCCTATGAACACAAACATTTCCCGATAGGCATGGTCGATCCGGTCGAAGCCATCAAATTCAGGATGGATCAGCAGGGGCTGACGCAACCTGGAGCCCTACATCGGCTCAAGCGGGAGAGTATCCGAAGTGCTGAACCATAAACGCAGGCTCAGCCTGCAAATGGTGAAGCGCTTGCACGACGGGCTGAACATTCCGTATGAAAGTTTGCTGTCGGCGGCGTGAGAATAAAAAAGGGGGGGATGCAGGCCCTTTTAATTGATGCCGGGGTTCACGCCTTATCCCAGCCTACCGAGCCGGCGTGATGATGGCCCGCAATGTTGTTTTGTAGGTTGGGTTGAGCGTAGCGATACCCAACAATCAAGACGATGGGTATCGCGTTGCTCAACCCATCTACGCGAGTTCCTCCAGTCTACCGAGCCACATCGCCCATCACTGCGGTTGAATTGTCGGGAGATTGTTGCGAATTGCAGTGGTCAGTGCTGGCACCTTATCGTTCCTCAAGACCCTTGTCAGCCAACTTTCAAAATCTGCCAACCTTGAACTTTTTAGATGTTTGGCAGCCGCCGCCATCAAGGCCTTGTTGTCATAGTTGGCTAGGAGCATGGGAAGGTTGCCGTTCTGTAATGCCGCATTGATACGATCCGTGGCTTTCTGGGCAATATCTGCAATATCGAGTGTATTAGTCTTGCGGGTATATTCAGCGGCAATCTCCAGAACATTGCTGCTTTCGCTTAGGTCGATCTTCTTTAATATTCGGTCGATGCGGCGAATGCAATACCGTGTCACGACGGCATCAATTGCTGCGGCTGAGTTCAGTGTCCCGAAAACTTCCGCCTTTAAATTACTCAATCGGGTTTCGAGTTCGTCGCCGGTGTAGCCTTCACTTTCGGCGATAGCTTTACTGACCTCTGGAATAAGAATGACATTTTCAATCTCAGATGTTCCCAAAACGGAAATCCCAAGTTGGTTTAGATAGGCGACATCCTCAGCCTGATAATCATCGGCATCTACGATACCGGAACAGGTTACGCGGGTAAGCTCTTGGTTACGCCGCATCGTTACAACGGAGTGAATAACTTCCTCACAAGAGCCTCTAGGGATGACGGTCCAGTCCGGATAGCAGCATCTGTAGATAGCTAGATCAAGACTGTTCTGGTTGCCCTCAACAAAAAGAATAGGCCGACGACTTCCGAGGATTAGCGTTGTGAGTTCTTCGCTGAACCCGGTATTTTCTGGCACTGCTTCAATTGTCCAGCAGGGGGCAGTTTCATTTTGGTATTCCCGAATGACGAATTTCTGAGCCATTCGAGAGGCTGCAAATTCCAGGTCGTGAGTAATGAACACGAATGCGCAGTCCTGCCGAGCGGCCTCCAGTTCATCCCAGAGCTTGGTCATAATTGCGCGGTGTACGTGGAGTTCTGGCTCATCAAAAATGATAAGTGAGTTCTCTGCCGCAGCAAGCGTCTGTCCAATCAAGTAGAAAATTGCACGTTCGCCATCGCTCATGTCGGATGCCTTATATCGCGCATTTCCCCCCGGAACTGCTACCTGAATATCGTCCCCTGAAATATCGAGTTGCCGATGTGGCAACAATCGCTTCCAGATTTCGTTAAGTTGCTCGAACTTTGTGGGTTTGGCTGGACTTGTATCACCTGCACGTACCTTTATTATGCGTTTCGAGTGATTTGTTCGCCTGATCAGCAAACAGAGCCTGAACCAGAAAATCGAAATCGTTAAGGAGTGAAACAGCCATGTTTCCATGCCAACGGTTTCCAAGTCGATGGATTACTTGAGCATTTTCACCTGCATGACCAGTCCTTAGGCCAAGAAGTGCAGCCTGTTCGCTGATTTTTGGGACAGATGGATTGAGTGTGAGCGCACGGTGTGCCGAGATACGATGAACGCTCAATTGCCCGGCATTCTCAATATGAACGGCGAGCCGGGTTTTTCCGCCTCCATTGGCGCCAACAAAAACCACTGATGATCCAGCTTCAATGCTGATTGAGGTCTGACCTTGTGGATTGGGGATTGAAAAGTTAAAAGCCATACGTTATGACGCTCCAAAGCGAGAATTCATGGGGGCAGGTTCAAATAAATTCGGTGGGGCGCTCGTTCATTTCGCCAACGCCAGCCGAATCGCCACATCATCCGGCAGCGCATTCACCTGCCAGCGCACCAGCTTCACGCCCGCCGATGAAAGCGCCTTGTTTTTCTTGTCGTCCGCTTCTTTGCGCGATGCTTTTTCGTGGCTTTTGTCGTCGAGTTCGATGGCGGCGATGATGCTGGAGTCCTTGCCGCATATGACGAAGTCGAGACTCATGCGGTTGATGCGGTTGTTCCATTCGTGGAAGTTGTTTCCCTGTTTGACGCCGAGGATGCGGGAAAGCTGTACCTGTGCCAGTACGATGTGATCGGGTAGGGCGCTGACCAGTCGGTGATATAGAACTTGTTCCGGTTGGGTGAGTGGCTTCTTGGCATAGAAAGGCCATGCGACTTCACCGTCGCCATGGCTGCTAAGTCGTTTGAGTTTGGTGAAAATAATTGCGAGTACGGCGAGCAGGACCAGGACGATGAGCAGGGTTTTCATGATGATTGAATTCAGAGAATTGAATGGGGGCGCTTCGCTTCCACGCGAATAGCGCTCAACGCAGCGCGGCTCGAAATGCTTCCGAGTTTTGCAGACAAGAAATTCCGGTGAAGCTCGCACTCATTGTGATTTTCCCTTTGTCGAACAAGTACAACGGCCATTGGCAATGTTCCCGTCGGTGCGGGAATCGATTTGCGCCAGCCTCCTGGTTCTGGGGATTCCGCCGGTTGCCCCGGACCGTGCGTGCGGTGCGGTGTGCGTGCGGCGGAAGTGCAAGAGGGCGCACTGTATGGGATGTCCGCTTGGGCTGTCAATGACGATGAGGCCTCGATGCATTCAGCCGGACAACGGAATGCCTGCCGTTTCGTGTATTCCGTTGTGTACGGTCAGGATAAGTGGGCTTTATGCGAGCGCAACGGGATACAGGGGGAATGATTCGTCATTTGAGATCAGCGTCATCTCTTCGGCTAAGGCTTGGGCGATGATGAGTCTGTCGAAGGGATCGCGATGGTGGAATGGCAAGGTCATCAAGCGCTGCAAATGCGAAGTTTGAATGGACAGCATGTCTATGCCTTGCTGACGCAGGATATTTTCTATCGTGGCCAAGTCGTCCATGAGTTCGAGTTTGCCGATGGAAATCTTGATGGCCATTTCCCACAGGCTGGCGGCGCTTACCGCGACGAAATTGCGGCGATCTTCAATCAGCAGTCGTTGCGCATCCGGGAGATCGGGATGCCCTTCCAGATACCAGATCAGGATGTGGGTATCCAATAGCAGCTTCATGGCTGGTAGTCGGCAAAGTCGGCCAGCGGTTCATTGAAGTCCGCACTCATTTTGATGCGGCCCTTGAGTGTGCCGGCCTTGCGTGGCGAGTTGTTCGCCAGTTCCTGGCCGGGTACATCGGATACGGCAATTTCAACGGTTTTATTTTGAAATTGAGTCTTGATCAAGCGCAAAAAATTTTCGTTCAATTCATCCGGTTTGAGCTGGAAGGTTGCATGCATGATGACCTCCGAAGTGGTTGAGTGGTTGCAAGTTTAACACCCGGTGAGTGTGCGACGTAATGTTGTCGATGGCGAGCAGGTCGATGGATTGGCCGCGGCTCTCTCTTCTTTATCGACTCCCCGGGCACAGCACTACGGCGCGCTCTCCTGTGGCCGGGTGGCTGGCGAAGTAATCCAGTACTTTGGCTTGTTGCGTGCCTGATTGCGGCGCGGCTTCGTCCTTGTTGTGGGCGGCTTCGAGTTTGTTCAGCATGCCGGTCAGCAGACAGGGGGAGAGGGCGTTGTGTTGCAGTGTGGCTGCGGCGTATTCGTCGGCTTCGCGTTCCATGTTGCGCGAGTAGCCGGCTTCGAGCACGGCGGCGGGGAGGGCGGTGAGCAATGAGCTGACGTCGCCCATGTACCAGCCGATGACGAGGCCGACCGCGGAGCTTTGCAGCACCATGCGCGCGCCGTGGCGGCGTTCGACGTGGCCGCGTTCGTGCGCGAGCACGGCGAGGATTTCGTTGTCGTCTTTGGTCATCGCGACGAGTTCGTCGAGCAGGACGATGGTTCCGTCCGGCAGGGCAAAGGCGTTGGGGCCTGCGCCGGGGGCGCTGCGGAAGACGATGCGGTATTGCATGTCGTCGCCGGGCAGGGGACGGAGTGCGGCGAATTTTGCGGTCAGGGTTTGTTGGCGCGCCGCATTCAGTGTGCTCGGTTGCAGCATGAAGCGGTCCAGCGTTTCCAGTGTGGAGCGGCCCATTTGTTGCAGCACGCTTTCGGGAGCGCGCTGTGCGAGAACTTCCGCGCCCCATGGCAGCAGGTAGCGGTAGGAGGCGAGCAGTGCTGCGACGATCAGCACTGCGGAGAGCAGCGCCCAAGGCAGGCTGTGCTGCATGCGGTCTAGCCAGTCGCGCCGGGTTTGCGGCAGCAGGGCGTCGAGCGCGGCGTGGTCGGTGACTTCGCAGTGGCTGCCATCGGGGAAGGTGAGCCGGCGCGGGGTGTTGCCGAGGCGTTCCGAGATTTGCACTTCGTTCAGCGGCCAGCGCAGTTCGATGCCGCCGCCGCGCAGCAGCAGGGTTTGCCCATCCAGCGCGAGGTTTACCGGGTGCGCGGCGGCGGTCTTGCCGTCGAAGTAGCGTGCGTCCATCGCGTTCGGCAGGTTACAGCGAGATATCGACGTCGAACATGTCGGCGGTCTCTTCGCCCGTCGCGCTGATCTGTTGTTCCTGTCCGGCGACGAATTCCGCGAGGTCGCCCTGCGCCAGCAGGCCCATGTGTTCGAGCTTGTAGCGCGTCATGCGTACCTCAGCGAACGGGATGAACAGGCCGAGCGTGAATACGACGCCCAGCAGGTTGGTGAAGGCTATCCACAGATAGGGGCGCACGTTCATGCGGCTGTAGAGCGTGTGTTCGCCGAGACCGGTTGAATTCCAGATCAGGTTGGGCAGGCTCACGGCGAGGTAGGCGAAGATGAACAGCATCGCGACCGGCAGCAGCGTCAACAGGAATGGCAGCAGCAGTAACACGGCAGGCTGACCGGTGGATGCCAGTATCGCCGCCAGGATGCCCAGCAGGATCATCACGCTCACGGCCTTGAGGTAAATGCCATAGAAGCTGCCGACGGAGGCGTCGAAGTTGAACAGGGTGTCGCCGAACTTGCTGTTGTTATGCTGGTATTGCTTGATGCGCTGATGGGTGAACGGGGTCAGCAGATACAGGGTCAGCACCGTGAGTATCGGGAACAGCAGGAACACCCGATAGGCGTCCCGGTCGCTGCCGGTAAAGGCGAAGCGCAGGCCGCGGTAGCTGCTGTTGTGCAGCTTGAAGCGCAGCGAGCGCACGATCAGCCAGGGCATCGCGAGGGAGATCAGCAGCGCGATGGCGATGCCCAGCAGCGGATTCAATTTTCCGGCCACGATATAAACCAGCAGCAGGCCGGCACCGATCAGCCGTCCCTTGAGAATGGCCATCGGCGTGCCGTGATATTCGAAACTTGCATCCGCCAGCCGCGTGTTGCGGTAGAAATATTGCAGGCGGCGCACCTTCGCCCACGCGCTGTAGATGCCGAGCGTCACCACCGTCAGCAGCAGATTGACGATCCATATCCTGAAATACTCCCAGCCGTCGGCGGTGAATTCGAAAGTGTGTTCTTGCTGTTGGTCTTGCATGGTGGCTCCCAAGGCGCTTGTTTATGGAATGTCCGAACAAGTCGTCTCTCGCGCGGTTGCATGCGTCCGGTTCCTCGAACCAACCGAATTGCTTGCTTTGCGGGAGCGTACTGGCTCGGCGATTTTTCTAACGCTGGCCGTTCGACTTGTTCATTTCGTCGATCTTCTTGTTGAAGTCGTCGGTCGTCTGGTTGCATTTGTTGATGGAGTCGCGCAAGGCGTTTGCGGTGAGTCCGCATTCGCGCAGGGCTTGCCGGTCGGCCAGCATGGTGTCGACCAGCGTCTGGAATGTCGCGTCTTCGGGCAAGGATTTTGGCTCCGGGCAGCGGCTGGCCTGCATGTCGGCGCTTAGCTCGCAACGGATGGCATGGGGGACGACGGGGACCGGTGTCGTGCATCCGGCGATGAAGAGGACGCCCATGAGAATAAGTGCTTTTTCGAGGCTGGGCATATTCATCGTGTTCCTCCAATTGCGTTGGTCATTTTCAGCGCCAGTGCTTCATGCACGCTTTGCGGAACCGGGACTTTCAGGCAGGCATTGCCTTCGATCTGTTGTGCCAGCAGGCCTTGGGTTATCCGCAGGCGTTCGATTTCGCGCTCGAGTTTTTCCTTGTCGGCGCCGGTGGCGCTGCCCAGTTTTTCATTGAGTATCTTCAGTTCGGCATCGTTGGCGGTGCGCTTTATATTCAGGCGTCTTATTTTGTCATCCAGCCCCGCTTTTTCGCGTTGCCACTCGGCCGCTTTGCTGTCGTATTCTTTGCGGCTTTCTTCAAGCGCCTGCTGGTGTTTGGCGTCGATGCTGCGCAACTCCGTTTCGAGTTTGGCTATTGCGGCTTGACGAGTCGAGTCCAGTGTCTTGCCGGTCTCGATGGCTTGTTCCAGTGCAGCGCGTGCCGCTTTGCCGCGGTAGTCGCCGATCAGGTATCCGGCCAGCAGGCCGGATATCAGGATCAATAACAATAGTAGATTTCTCATTCGATCACTCCCTGTCTTGTGGTCGTATATTTGCAATGAGTGGGAATGAACCACCATTTTTCGAACCGGACATGAAGCTATTTATCCGGCACGATGAAACATTAACATCATTCTGGCTGAACCTGTCGAAGCCGATTCGCCTTCCGATAAGTTCAAGGCGAACGGGGCGGCGACTTGCAGTCATGCAGGTTTTCCTTTGTGTAACGAAGGATGGGGTTCTCGCGTCAGGCAATTCCCAGCGCTATCTGCGCTTGCGTCCAATACTTCTTACGCTCAGGCAGGCCGACACGACCACCGTTGATACGGATGGATATCTGCTCGAAGTCCTTCATGTCATCGTCGCCTGGCTGGTGGTCGGCCAGCACGTTCAGGCCCAGCCGCTGCCAGTAGTGCGCGGCGGTCAGCGCCGCGACATCGGGCGTGAGGACAAGGTCAGGATTGGCAATGAGCGCCAGATTCAGCGCGTCGCCGGCCAGGCGGTAATTGTCTCTGAAGGTCAGTTGGAACAGCCCGCGCCCGCGATAGCGGTAGCCGTCGCCGCTGGCCGCATCGCCGTTGCCGCCACGGTTGGCGTAGACGAAGTTGGCGAGTTTCTCCGGGTTCTTCACATAGGGTTCGGCCGCGGCCGGAGTCGGAAAGCGTTTCGGCCAGACTGTGCACAGGCGGTCTGCGCGCGAGTAGGAGAGCCCTTCGGTAAGCCGGGTGGTCTCCGCCGATTCGTGCGCCAGCTGCGCGAGAAACGCGGCGGCCCGGTCCGGGGTGTTGATCTCGAATTGATCCATGGCGTTGTTGAGCGGGGCGAGCCATTTGTCGGTATCGCATAAGGGCATCGCAGCCTTGAGTTGATTTTTGGTGAGTTGCATCGATGACTCCATGTCTTGTTGATTAAGGATTATTTTGTGTCAGTGTTTGCCGCCGGCTTGAGATCGCCCAAAAATTGATCTTGTCGCCTTCGGTCAGTTGGCTGGTACGTCATGCACGCAATCCGGGGCCGGGGTGTTTCCAGCTCGGCGCAGGCCGCGAGCATGCGGCCCCAGCGCGAGGATATATAGCCGTTTCATCCGTACTATTCTGGCCGGTTTATGAAGGTGCGTGTTTTTCTCAAGACCAGGTCAAGGGATATGACTTGGGCATGTGCCCGTCGTATTGAATGTCTCCTTTGGCGGTGACTCCGGGCTGGAGCAGAATCTGACGCACCATCTCCGGGATCATGACCATGCCGACATATTTCCCCAGGCACTCATGCGAGCCGTAGCCGAAGGTAAAGTAGTGGTACCAGTTGCGGCCCGCCTTGAAGGAATCGGGATCGTCGAAGGCTTTGTGGTCGAACATGGCCGATTGCGTGAGCGCCAGTACGTTGGTGCCGGCCTTGATCAGGGTTGCGTGTTGCGTCCCTTTGGCGATGGTGTAGTCGGACGCCGCTTGGCGGAACATGTAAGGCGAGATGGGGACAAACCGCAGGGCCTCCCAGACGATGGCATCCAGTTGGCCGGGATCGTCGAGTTGGGCCGCCTTCCTGGCTTCGTCCAGCAGTGCCGGTCGTTGCAGCAGGTACTGGATGGTCTGGACGGTGGCCTGGGCCGTGGTTTCGATGGTTCCTATCAGCAGGCCGCCAGCGTTAATGCCCACGCGCTTGATGTCGAAATCCACTTCCTCCGGGAAGCTCGTCCGCAACATGCGCGTGACGATATCGTCATGCGTCTCTTGCGGCCCCTGGGTGAACAAGTTCTTCAGGAAACGCTTGGGAGCGCGTAACGGAGCAAGTAGGGATTTGAGCTTGAGCTTCAGTGAGCGGCACAGGATCAGGGCGGTGATGTATTGGCCCAGTTTCTCTGCGGCGGCATTGTGATTGTCGATGATCTTCTGACTCTCGGCAGGTGGGACAAGGTCGAAAGGCTGGTTGTAGAAGGTATCCACTTGCGCCCAGTACGACCATTCCATCAGATCCTTGCGGTCGATGCCGACCAGTCCGAAATATTGCCGCACCAGCGTGGCGGGAACCATGCGGCAATAATCCGGAACGGCGTCGATTGCGCCGCCCGCTTTTTTCAGGATGGATTTGCAGACGTCTCCCGTCATGCGGCGGACTCTGGGCAAGTCGTCGCGGTTGAGCATGCCTTGCATGATGGATTTTTCACGGTAATGCAAGGCATCGCCGTCATGGGCCATCAGGTAATCGTTGGCCATCTTCGGGTGGTACAGGGCAACGGTAAAAATCTCGGGCATGTTGAGCATCTCGATCACGTCGTCGTACAGCGCAACCAGCGTGCATTGCGGCGTGACCAGCACGGGCCGGTTTTCCCTGAGCTCCTTGAAGAAGCCCAGCGGATCCTGCGCCATGAACTCGCGGACGAGCTTCAACTTTGTTTCGTCCGGCTCGCGGTCGTAGCGCGCCAGGTAACTGCCTGTTTCTGTATTCATGGTTTTCTCCTGACCATTCGTAATGTGGGTCTTAAAGGCTCTTCAGGTATTCCAGCAGATCCTTGCGCTCTTCCGGAGTCAGTTTGCGAGTGCCATATTCATGCCCCGAGTTGCTGTTATTGGTAACGCCGGTATCGAAAACGAAGCCCTCGTAACCTTCGCTCTTGAAGCCAACTTTCTTGTCATCGAACTCTCGTGAGCCGGTGATGAATCTTGCCGGGCGATACTCGGTTCCAGCCGGGTCTTTCGCCTCTTTTTGGGTGGGCAACAACAAGTCGTACAGCGTCGGCACCGATCCATTGTGGAGATAAGGCGCCGTGGCCCAGATGCCGTTCAGCGAACGTCCCTTGTACGCCATCAATTGTGCGAGCGGAGCGGCGGTGGTGCTCGGGTCGTAATTGCCCATCTTGAGGGAAGTCTTGACGGTGTTTTCCGTGTAGGCGACGAAAAGATCATGCGCCCAATCGGCCCAGCGCTGGAAGAACCACTTGTCCGGATCCGGCGTGGCGACCACGTTCACATCCGCCTTGGTCAGCAAGGCCGCCACGTAAGTCCGATCCTTGAGATAGAGACTGCCAACACCCATGTCCACATATTGGTTGGTCAGGATGCCGGCATATCCTGTCCCACCGGCATTGAGTGCCATCGTCTTGTCGGTGCCGACCGCATCGAGCTTGGTAAAGTTGGCGATGACATGGCGATCCGGAGCGTCGCGCACGATGTTTTGATGGCACGATGCACAGTATTCATCGAAAAGGGGCTCGCCGCGAATCACGCGTTTTTCGTCCAGCGCGGGGAGGCCGCCTTTCTCTGTCGCATCTTTCCACAACGGAGATTGCAGGTAAGCTAGCTGTGACTCTAGCAGGCGCAGATTGTGCGAATCTACGGAAGATTTGAAGCTGATATGGCTGTCTCCAAATCCCTGACCGCCGATCACCGAAGAAATGGTCCAACCCGGTTTCTCGGACCAGTCCAAGGTTCCGAATACGCCGATCACTTCCCCCGTATTGCGCCCGATGGGGCCTTCGCCTGCATTGGCGGCAATCCCGTTCCATTGCACGTAGTCGTGTTGCGGCGTGTCCCACAGGAATGGGTAGCTGACCGGTGCAGTAGGTTTATTGAATAATTTGTCCTTTAACACCAATTGTTGTTTTACGGTCAACAGATCGATCAAATGCTCGATTATGTGCTCGCGGTCCTGGTCATTAAGCACTCTTTCAAATCCGGGTAAAACCGTCTTCAATTCTTCTTCGGTCAAGGTATCCTTCAGCAAGGCGCGCATCTCATCCTCGGTGACTACGTGCTGAAGCACCCGGTTGAAAATGCGCCCGAACGCATCGAGTCGACCATAGCCGTACTTGACGGGACTCCGGTTAATGAAGTTGTAAGTTCCGATGCGCAAGGAGAATTTGTGCAAATCTTCCAGGATTTCTTCTTCGTTGTCGTAATCGCCACGATTGAGGACCGCGGCAATGAAGCGTTTTCCTCTTTCGCCGATCGGGTTACGTTTTTTCCATTTCCCGTTCCCGTCTTTTTCCGCTATCTCATTGAGGGTTGCTTTCAGGGATGATTCCAGATCTTTCATAAAGGAATCCATGTCGGCCGCAGCCTGATTGCCATCGATACGGATGCCTGTTCCGTTGTAATTGATCTGTGAGGTGTGGCAGGCGGCACAGGTGAACCCCATATACTTTTTGCCCTGGTAGGTATCGGCCACTAGGCCGACCGGCAATCCGTCCGGGTTGCTGGAAGTGGGCTTCTGCGGGAGATAGCGGTAGCGATTCATGTTCTCTGTGGAGCTGAAGGCTTCGGACTTGTCAGCCTGTTCGAGAGCGATGAAAAAGTCGTATGGAACCAGGTCCGAGCCCTGCGTGGTGCTGTAAAACCACAGGCTATCCTTGTTGTCCCAACCTTGGTTCAGGTACACGACTTTGTCGAAATGGTCGCCGAAAAGATCATTCTTTACGGTGGCGGCCCCCCGGTCAGGATCGTTGTCCCATATCTTGTGGCTCCACGTCGACGAATAAAGAAAAATAAACCCCAAGGTGATAAGCAGGGCAAGTAAAAGCAATATCTTGTACAGCCGCGAACCCAATTTATAAAATATCCATATACAAAGTTTTTGCATGATGTTTCCCTTTTTTATCGATCATTAATTGCGTTGTGGACTATGTGCGTTCTTTATGGCTTGTCGCGAGATGCCGATTCCCATTCGTCAAATAGAGCGGCTGATTGCCGAACATATCGAGATTGTCGAAATGCTGGGGGAATGTGGCGCATGCCCAGCATCATCCCGCCGGGATGATGCTCTTGTGCCTGATCCTCTTCTGTGAGTTCCACCGAGATGGCTGGTGGACGTGGTCTGACTTTCGGCAAGCGGAGGCTTGCCCGAACGCCGCGCAGAATCTGCGGTAAGACATGCAATCACGATGTTCTCCCTGAACAAGTTGCTGGCTGTCGTTCCCGTCTGAGCGGAAATCGACTGCGAGGCTGGTCTATGCCGTGCCTCGGTCATCCCGGATGGGATGAACTCCTGCGCCAGCCTCCTGTTCTGGGGGATCTGCCGGTTGCTCCGGACCGTGCGTGCGGTGCGGTATGCGTTGCGGCGGATTTGCAAGTGGGGCGAACTCTATTTGAGTTGGTCGGGGAATGTCAATAGCGATAAGAAGGATGTTGGGGCTATTGTTTTGAGCGGCTGCGAGGGATTGATCTGCCCAATTTGGGAGGCCTTCTTCGTCGTTGCTTCATGACTTCCGCCGCTTCTCAGTCTCCTTGCTTCTTCGCTCAATTTCATCGCGCCAAGCATCCAGTTCCATGATGTCAGCCAGCAGATCATCAGGTTCAGGTACGGCAACTCCTCCCATGAGCGCCTTGTCGTGTGCAGCGTAGTTGGAGCATTTCCTCATGCCAGCGAACACTCGGGAAAAGTCGTCATCCTCGACGACAACCCCGGACAGTCGTTGCGTCTCAATACCCTTGCGAAAACGCAGAACGACATTGCGCAGGAGTACTTCTTCGACGGCGCGTTCCCAAGCCATGCGCAGATGGGTATAGGCATCAACCGTTTGTTTCCGGTGCTCTTGCTCTTCCCCAGTTCTGTGTAGCTTGTCGATAGTTTGATGCCATGCTTTCAGCGCCCCAATCCGCTTGCTTGTGTTCTTTCCTTCAAATGGCAGCTCCGGGTCGGCTATGCCAAAACCTTCGGCGCGACGGGTGAGGCTCTGGGTGGTGATGGGTACGTTTGCCGCCTTGGCTTCCTCATCAAGGACGCAGAGAAAGTAAATGTCGTGCGTGAACACGATGACCTGACGATGTGCGGCTTCTGCCGCCAAACGCTTCGCCACAAGTTCGCGGCGACGATGGTCGAGCGAGGATACCGGGTCGTCAAATACGATACCGCCCTTGCCGTTGCTCAGGCCAACCTCTGCGAGGAATGAGCCGATGGCGATGGCGCGCTGCTCGCCCTCGCTCAGGATTTCGCCGGGGTTGCGGCTCTGCGGCACTTCCAGCTTGAGCTTGTGCAATGGTTTTCCCTTGTCCGAGCGAGTTTGCAACGTGACGCGGAGTGAGCCTACGCCCAATGCCTTGAATTCTCGGTTGAGTGCGTCTTCGAGTTCCTTCGAGACGACCTTGGCCGCCAGTTCCGATGCCTTCATGGAAATAGATCGTGTATCAACAGCCGACAGGCATTGCTTGAGTTTTGCTTGATGGCCGAGGCGGGACACGGCAGTGACGACAGCATCCTTGACCTGACTCAACCGCCCCCTCGCATCAAGCTCGCTGAATTGTTTTTGCAGTGCGGCGCGGGCAGCTTCGTTCGAGGCCTTCTCCAGCGTTTCGGCCTCGGCATTCAGTTTGTCGGCCAGCGCCTGTAGCCGTGCCGCCGGGCTGGGCAAGACTTGGTCGGCACCATCCCACTGATGCGAAATCACGGCTGCCTTGATGGCATCTTGCCGGGCAGTCAGCGCCTGCTCGAAGGCTCGCGTATCCGTGGCAAGCTGCGCATCCATGGCCGCAATTTCGCCATAGGTCACATCGTCGAGATTCAGCGTCAAGGCGTGTGCGGCAAATGGTTTGTATTCGGCGAATAAGCTGATGCGGCGCTCCTGCGAGGTTTTCTCCGCTTCCTGCTGGATGAATGCCTCAAAGCGCAGCAAGCGCGCCGCACCATCGGCGAGCGGCTGCTGGCAGAGCGGGCAAGGCGCATCCGCACCCAGGTCGGGAAAGGTTTTGTCGGGATGGGATTCGAGCGCGAACTTGCGGGCCGCATCAAACAGTTCGCGCCATGCCTCACCGCCAGTTCCCGGAAGCAAGTTTTCGCCTTCCTTGAATTGCTGGGCTGCGAGCGTAGCCCCAGCTTGCGCCGCGCGATAGCCGTCTGCCAGACCGCGCAGCTTGGTAATCGCTGCCTGATCCACCAGAGCACTTTTGGCGGTTGCATTCGCTGCAATGGCGGCGATGCGGCGTGCGCACAAACGCAACTGGTTGGCCTTTTCCTTCGGGTTGTTTTCCTTCAGGCTATTGCCCAGTTCGGCATGTCGGGCGAGTTCTTCTGGCGTCAGTGTGGCCAGTGCGTCTATCTGCGCTGCCGTTGTCTTGGCCGATAGAGTTGCGATCAATTTGTCGACTGCCGTGTCGCCTTGCAGCGGCGCGAATGCGCCGAGGTCGGCAGCAGATTGCGCGTGCTCAGCCTCGATCATCGCCTTCAATTGCCGACAGACTTTTGCCAACCCCTCGAAAACGTCCAGCCCATCAGGGACGAAAGAATAATCATCTTCCTTGTTGAGATAGGAATGGGCGCAGTGAGAATCGAATATAGCAAGCGATGACAATTCGGGAGGGGAAGTCTTACTGTTAGTCCAGCACACATCTTGTGCAACGCCATTGACGGCGATCTCGAAGGCCGCCTCTGCTTCGGCAGTCTTGTCAGCAGGAAGATTACAGTGGACCCATCCGTCAAGACAGAAATCAGTCTAGTTTAAGCTTGCCTGTCCGTCCTTCTCGCAACTGCATGGCGTTGCCCCATTCTTGCTAAATTTGTCGACTATCCTTGCGCCGCCACCG
>Ga0209211_10008003_pt1 | contig 14619 bp, 4 predicted proteins | sample RifGroA2_FD_183992 | JGI IMG/M metagenome (GOLD analysis project Ga0209211, IMG submission 183992) | Groundwater microbial communities from Rifle, Colorado, USA - Groundwater A2 (SPAdes) (version 2) | ecosystem: Environmental > Aquatic > Deep subsurface > Groundwater | place: Rifle, Colorado...
CCTTCTGCATGGCAATATCCTGAAATAACAGTAGCCTCTATAAGTTTCGATGGAATTTTTTTTTCAAGCAATAACTATATTGAAACTCTCTGGAAACAAAGTCAGGAATTTAAAACAGTTGATGGAAAAAGCGGTATTATAGAAGTATGCTATACCGCTGAAATGCCCGATAAAGACGAAGGTCCATTTTTAAAGGAAGAACGCAATTTAATTAAAAACCTTGCCACCATTATTGCAAATTATATTAATAGTATTAAAGTTAGCGACTTTATTAATTCAAAAGACGATAAGGATTTAGATTTAAACGAAATTGAAAAGAACACGTCTGAATTTTCGAGAAGACTTTTACAAAAATTCATTAATAAAGATTATTATGAAAGAGATGTATATCACGATTTAATGCCATTTAAAGTAAAAGAGATTTTACTTATTGCAAACCTATACGATGCATATAGTATAGAAAAGGAAGGTCGTTTTACTGAACATATTTTGGGAGAATACCATAAGCTGAATCTTACTTCGATGCCCCGAATTACTGGTATTTCAAATCCCGATGATGCATTAGAGTTAATGAAAAAAAAACATTTCGATTTGATAATTCTAATGATGGGAAGCGATAAAAAGGTGCCTTTTGAACTGACAAAAAAAATCAAGCAGAATTTTCCTTATAGAGCTGTTTATCTATTGCTGAACAATGATTTTGATGTGGCATTTTTAGAAAACAATAAACTTTCAACTTCTGACTTCGATAAGGTTTTTGTTTGGAATGGTGATTCGAAAATATTTTTTGCCATGGTTAAACTTCTCGAAGATAAGACCAATATTGAAAATGATATGAAAGTTGGAGTAGTTCAGGCTATTTTATTAGTGGAAGATTCAACTAAATATTATAGTCGGTTTTTACCTACACTATATAACATAGTACTCGAACAAACGCAAAGGTTAATTGAAGACGTAAGTTCCGATGAATTATATAAAGTGTTGAAACTTCGGGCAAGGCCAAAAATCTTACATGCAACTACGTATGAAGAAGCTATATCTGTTTTTGAAGAGTATAAAGAAATTATTACCTGTGTTATCTCCGATGTCCGTTTTCCTAAAAACGAGAAACTATATTCTAATGCTGGATTCGAATTTGTAAAACATGTAAAAGAATACTCTGAAGGACTTCCTGTTCTTATACAGTCATCCGATTCAGAGAACATGAAAAAAGCATTTGAACTAAACGCTATTTTTATAAATAAAAATTCCGAATCACTATTACAGGATTTAAAAGGATTTGTTACTTATCATCTTGGATTCGGACATTTCGTATTCAGATCTCAAGAAGGAAGGCAATTGGCTGTTGCCAGAACAATGAAAGAGTTCGAAGCTCAATTAAAACAAATACCCGATGAGACAATTACCTATCATGCTATAAAAAATCATTTTTCTCTTTGGATGATGGCACGGGGAGAGATTGAGATTGCAAGAATTACTAAACCTTATAAAGTAACAGATTTTAAAAATCCTGCTGAAATCCGTAATTTTTTACTAAAAGTAATTCAAAAGTACAAAGTTGAAAAAGAACGTGGCCGGATTGTGAATTTTGATGAAGATGCACTACTTGAGGAAAGCAATATTATTAGTTTATGTTCTGGAGCATTAGGTGGCAAAGGAAGAGGGCTTGCATTTGTAAACACATTAATTTACAATTTTAATTTCTCTGATATTGTTTCGGGAATAAATATAAGAACCCCAAAAACCAGCATAATAGGAACTGACGAATTTGATTTTTTTATCAATCGGAATAAATTAAAACAAGTAATAAAAAGCGAAACTGATTATAATATTACCCGTCAAAAATTTGTTGATGGTGAACTATCATACGATCTGGTTAAACGATTGAAAATATTTTTAAAACATATTACAAAACCAATAGCAATTCGCTCATCAAGTTTATTGGAAGATTCACTGGGTCAGCCTTTCGCTGGTGTTTTCGAAACATACTTATTGCCAAATAATCATCCCGATATTGATGTTCGTTTACAACAAATGATGACAGCTATAAAACTAGTTTTTGCTTCCGTTTTTTCTCCCCATGCACGAACCTATTTTGAAGCTATAAATTATAAGATTGAAGATGAAAAGATGGCTTTAATTATTCAGGAAGTTGTAGGAAATCAATTTGATAAATATTTTTATCCTCACATTAGCGGAACAGCACAATCACATAATTATTATCCTATAGGTCACATGAAACCTGAAGAAGGATTTGCTGTAATAGGGATTGGATTAGGGCAATATGTTGTAGAAGGCGAAAAAACTTTTCGTTTTTCTCCAAAGTATCCCAAAATAGAAGTATGTAGTTTGAAGGACACTATTAAAAATTCACAAACAGAATTTTATTCAATAAACATGGAAAGGAAAAACCCGGATCTTATGGAAGGAGAGGGAGCTGCTTTATCCCGATTAGATTTATCGGATGCCGAAAACCATGGTACTTTAAAACATTGTGCATCGGTTTACGATGCCGATAGCGAACGAATTGATGCAGGAATTGACAAGACAGGACCCCGAATTATTAATTTCGCTAACATTCTTAAATACGAATATATCCCTTTAGCTAAAACTGTTGATGTTTTATTGGGCATCATTAAAGAAGCCTTTGGTTCTCCTGTTGAAATCGAATTTGCAGTCGATTTGAATAAAAGCTATAAAAATCAACCTTCATTTTACCTTTTACAAATTAAACCATTAGTTGGTAGCGAAACTGACTATAATATTGATGAATCAAAAATTGATAAAAGTAAGATTTTATTATTCTCTGAAAAAAGTATGGGTAACGGAAAAATTGACGAAATTTCAGATGTGATTTATGTGGACCCAACCAAATTCGATAATTCAAAGACTCTTGAAATGACGATGGAAATCGAAAAATTAAATGCTAAAATGTTAGCTTTACATCAGAAATATTTATTAATGGGGCCAGGCAGATGGGGTTCCCGCGACAGGTTTATAGGTATTCCGGTTGTCTGGTCTCAGATTTCGAATGCCAAAGCAATAGTTGAACTTAGCATGAAGGATTTTCCACTTGATGCTTCGTTGGGTTCGCACTTTTTTCATAATGTTACTTCAATGGGAGTGGGATATTTTTCTGTTCAATATTATTCTGATACAGAATTAATACGCTGGGATATTTTAGAAAAACAGGAAGAAATTGAACGAACAGAATATTTTCGCCATGTCCGATTTAATGAAGGGTTAACTGTAATTATGGATGGTAAAAAGAGGCTTTCTATAGTATTGATTGGGAAACAAGTGTTTGAAGAAAACAGAAACTGATTTTTTTAAAGTGGTTAAGTATGATTCAAAACCAATTACTTCAAAATGTATTTAAAGTTTATGATATACTTCATTCAACCGAACAGGAATATGAAGTGATAAAAAGATTAATAAATGTTATACCTCAATGCTTTCAATTTCCACAAGTTTGTTCATCCGAAATTTTGGTTAATGAAAATAATTGGAGGTCTCCATTATTTGAGATGAGTAAATTGAAAATTGAAGCAGAATTAGTTTTAGCACATGGGAAAATAGTTGTTTATTATTCAACCAATTCATCACAAAATAAAATTGCTTTTTTACACGAAGAGATGCAGTTTCTTAATGTTATAGCTCAGCATATTGATAATTATATTGTTCAAAAATTAGAATTGCAAACTTGTAATTCTGAAAGTTTAAATGAAAGCGATGCCCAATGGAGAATGAATGTAGCTCGTTTATTATCTCAAAAATGTCCATTGAAAAAATTAGGAATTATCGCAATTTATTTGATAGGTAGTGTTAAATCTTTAAAAGCCGGACCTGCAAGTGATATTGATTTTCTTGTTCATTATAAAAATGAAAATTATAATAAGAAGTTTATTGAAGCTTATTTTTCTGGATGGGATCATTCTATTATTAATGAAAATTTAAAAAGAACTGGATATCAGTGTGAATCTATAATTGAATTGCATTTAATTACTGATGAAGACATTAAAAATAAAACCAGTTATACGATAATGATCGGTGCTATTGAAAACAATGCTTTATTACTAATAAAAGAAAGTGATGAATAAAATTGTCTTTTCAAGCGATTTACACGGTAATGTCGAAAAATATGAGAAATTATTTTCATTTGTTATCGAAGCTAAACCAATGTGTTTGCTTTTAGGGGGTGATTTATTACCTGGAATATCTTCAAGAAGTTCAAAGAATTACGATGATTTTGTTAATGATTATTTAATACCAAGAGTCAAGTTGATGCTTGATGAATTATCAAATCCTGATTTTTGGATCGGATTAATTCTAGGTAATGATGACCCAAGAGCATTCGAAACGGAATTTTTACAAGCCGAAAAAAATAATCTCTGGGTTTATTTGCATAATAAAAAACTTAAAAAAAATGGTTTAATTTATATCGGGTATTCATTTGTTCCGCCAACTCCATTTAGGTTAAAAGATTGGGAAAAATTCGACGTTTCGAGATTTGTCGATATAGGCTGTATTGAACCATTCGAAGGATCACGTTCTGTTAACCCAGATTATGATGCTGAATATTCTACAATTGAAAAAGATTTATTGTTACTTACTCAAAATATTAAAGATGAGAATGTAATTATGTTATTTCATGCACCGCCTTACCAAACAAATCTTGACCGTGCTGCACTTGATGGTAAAATGATTGACCATGTTCCGCTGGATGTCCATGTAGGTAGTATTGCCATTCGAAGAATGGTTGAAAATTTTCAACCATTAGTTACACTTCATGGTCATATTCACGAATCAGCATCTATAACAGGTTCATGGAGCGATTTAATAGGGAAGACTTATTTGTTTTCAGGGGCACATAATGGAAAAGAAGTTGCAGTTGTAATTTTTGATCCTCATGATCTACAAAATGCCCAACGATTTTTATTATAATTGTAAAAAATCTTAAAATGTCAAAATATCGCCAATTAATTGAATCTAAAAAGTACACATTTGTTGATACATCGTTTGATCAGTTGATGAAACGACGAATATACAAAGTACTTCTTGTTTGTAATACATACGATGCTTTTATGCTCGAGGAGGATGGGCGTATTGATGAGCGTATTTTTAACGAATATTTTTCATTAAACCTTCGATACCCACCAGTTTTTATTCAGGCACATAGCGTCCTTCAGGCATTTAAAATTCTTGAGGATGATGCTATAGATTTGATAATTACAATGTTGACTGTAGAAGATATTAATGCTTTTAAATTAGCGAGAAGAGTAAAAGATATTTATCCGAATAAACCTATTGTTGTATTAACTCCTTTTTCTCGCGAAGTTAGTATGTGGATAGAAAGAGAAGATTTAAGCGTAATTGATTATGTGTTTTGCTGGCTTGGAAATGCTGATATATTATTAGCAATAATTAAGCTTATTGAAGATAAAATGAATCTTCGCTCTGATGTTGAACAATCAGGTGTTCAGGCAATCTTGTTGGTTGAAGATTCTATACGGTATTATTCCTCTTATTTGCCACATATTTATAAAATTATTTTTCAGCAATCAAAGCGATCTGTTACAGAAGGGCTAAATGAGCATCAGCGAATGTTATTAATGAGAGGTCGTCCAAAAATTCTTTTAGCAACAAATTACACTCAAGCCATCGAACTTTTCGATAAGTATAAAGATAATCTAATCGGTGTTATTTCTGATATTAGTTTTAAGGTTGATGGCTGTAAAGACGTTAAGGCTGGAGTGAAGTTATATAATAAAGTGCACAAGGATGATGTTCACATGCCTTTTCTTTTACAATCGAGCGATAGCGAAAATGAAAATATTGCAAAAAAAATGGGTGTCGGGTTTATTAATAAATATTCAAAAACATTATCCATTGAATTACGAAATTATATTATAAAATATCTTGCTTTTGGAGATTTTATATTCAAAAATCCTGCCACCGGTGAAGAAATCTATAGAGCAACCGATCTTAAATCGCTTCAGGAAAAGGTACTGAAAATCCCTAACGAAACTCTTGAATATCACATAAAACATAATGATTTTTCGAAGTGGCTCAATGCACGCGCTCTGTTCCCTATTGCACGAATGTTAAAATATATTACGTATAGCGATTTTTTAAATATTGATGAGGTTCGGACATTTATTTACGACCTGATTGATACATACCGGCAGTATAGAGGGCGTGGGGTAATTGCCAAGTTCGATGGGAAAAACATAGATGAATATTTGAACTTTTCACGAATTGGTGATGGTTCTGTTGGTGGCAAGGCAAGGGGATTAGCTTACATTGATTTAATATTAAAAAAATACGAATTATTCGATAAATGGGAAGGTGTTAAAGTAACCATTCCCCGAACAGTGGTTTTAAGTAGCGATGTTTTTGATGAATTTATGGAAACGCATAATTTATACAGCATTGCATTAAAGAGTGAAAACGATCAGGAAATATTAAATGCGTTTGTTGAAGCTCGTTTACCAAGTATGGTGCTTCAGGATCTTTATGCATTTATTGCAGCTATTAAGGGTCCTATTGCAGTGCGTTCTTCTAGTAAACTTGAGGATTCCCATTATCAACCATTTGCAGGGATATATAGTACTTATATGATTCCAAAGATTGAGAATGACACTCAACTGACTTTGAAATTTCTTACTGAAGCAATAAAAAGTGTTTATGCTTCAGTGTTTTTTAAAAGTAGCAAAGCGTACATGACGGCTACTTCCAATGTGATTGATGAAGAAAAAATGGGAATTATTTTACAGGAGGTTTGTGGTCAGCAATATAAAAATTTATATTATCCTGTAATTTCCGGAGTTGCACGTTCTATTAATTTTTATCCCATAGCTCCCGAAAAGCCCGAAGATGGAATAGTAAGCTTAGCCTTTGGGTTGGGTAAATATATTGTTGAAGGAGGTCAATCGTTGCGGTTTTCACCAAAATATCCAAAAAAAATTTTGCAACTTTCTTCTCCCGAAATGGCATTAAAGGATACCCAAAAATATTTTTATGCACTTGATTTAACACCCGAGAGCTTTAAACCTTCATGTGACGATGGTGTAAACATTGCAAATGTTCCCATAAAAGAAGTTGAAAATGGCTCTTCTTTTAAGTTAGTCGCATCAACTTACGATTATCAGAATCAAGTATTAAGAGATGGTATTTATGAAGGTGGAAAAAAACTCGTTACTTTTGCTCATGTATTACAACACAATGTAATTCCTTTAAGTAATATTTTGTCTGAGTTACTTGAAATTTGTCAGAAAGAAATGGGTAATCCTATTGAAATTGAATTTGCAGTAGATGTAGATGTCCCAAAAGATCAACCTGTTATTTTTAATTTTTTACAAATAAGACCCATTGTTGAAAATAAAGAAATGGTGAATCTGAATTTAAATGATATCCCTTTAGAGAAAACAATAATTTATAGCAAATCAGCATTAGGGAATGGAATCATTCAAAAAATTTTTGATGTGGTATATGTAAAACCTAATACATTTAATGCTGCAAAAAATCATAAAATAGCAGAAGTAATTGAAAAAATAAATGATGAATTTGTAAAAAATGGCAAAAATTACATTTTAATAGGTCCCGGTCGCTGGGGTTCGAGCGATCCGTGGCTGGGTATTCCTGTTAAATGGCCGCAAATTTCATCAGCCCGCCTAATTGTTGAATCAGGGTTAGATAATTATAGAATAGATCCGAGCCAGGGTACACATTTTTTTCAGAATCTCACTTCTTTCAGGGTGGGTTATTTTACAGTAAATCCCTATATAAAAGATGGATACTACGATGTAGATTTTCTTGCTAAACAGAATTGTGCTTATGAAAACGAATACATAAGACATGTTATTTTTGAGAAGCCATTAATTATTAAAATAGATGGTAAAAATAATTTAGGAATTGTATATAAGCCAGAAGAATAGGTTTTACCCTGACATGCTTATGGTACGCAGCAATTCTTCGTTTACGATTTGAATCTCGTTACGATTAAGTGTAACAATGCTATCGCTTTTAAAATCGCTTAAAATACGCACAGCACTTTCGGTACTTAATCCGGCTAGTTCAGCAATATCTTTTCGTGAAATACATCCTTCTATTGTGTTATTTGAAAAAATATCTTTAGCCAGATATAAAAGAACATCGGACATTCGACCTAATGATTGTTTATTCGAAACGCTTGACATTTTATCTAATAATAAGCTGAAATTCTGACTAAACCATTTCATTGCCTGATAAGCAAAATCAGGATTTTTAAAGAAAATGTTTTTTAATGTTTCTTTTTCTACAAGATAAACTGAACAGGGAACTAATGCAGAAGCTGAAAACGTATAAGTATTTTCACTATAAAGCGATGAAAGACCAATAAAATCAAAAGGCTTAGCGATTTTGATAATAAAATTCCTATCGTGAGAACTTTCGAGATAAATTTTTGTAAGCCCTTCCGATAAAAGCATTATATGATTTGTAAGTGCTCCTTGTTTACAAATAGTTTCTCCTTTCCTAAAAATAATTTTAACTCGTGTAATTTGTTGAATATTATCCGGGCTTAATGAAAAAGATTTAAGCCATGTTTCCAAATTCCCAGTTGGAATAATATCACTTTTTGTTTCTGGACTTGCCATTTTTTTGTTTAGTGTTTCGCGTAGCTGGCGATATTCAATATATCTGGCAATTTTTTCGGTAACTGTGTTTATGAGTTTATGTTCTTCAGAAAGAAAAATGGTGCGATGTTCAATTTTTACAGGTTTAATATAATAAACACACACTTCAATTTTTTTTCCATCAGAAAAAGATTGTGCCGACAATTTTAATTCGGTTTTCTTGAAAGTTTCATTAACATATTCCTTATTGTCATAAATAATGCAGGTGCGACAGATATCAACGTACTGCATACTTTTGGGAATAATTTCATTTAATTTTGAAAAAACAGACTCCAGAGGTAAATTAAAATCCTGCAAAATTTCATCCACCAAGTACAGGCAATTTAATTCTTTTGTGCGTTCATTAAGTGAATGAAGAACAGTTTTTATATTGTTTGTTTCGATAGGCATATATAAAATGATTATGACCCAAAATTAGTATTAATGTTATCATTTTACAAATATTGATATTTATTAATTGCTTTATTGATAAATATCAATGCAAACATGATAAAAATAAATTATAATTATTCAATGTCTGAATTTTTTACTCTATAATTTTGCACAAAATTATAATGCAGATGAATCCTTTTAAATTTAAAAGATTGCACCTAAAAATCTGTTTAACAACACTGATTAAATACACTCGTTTTACTGATTAAATTCATTTTTTAAAAAAAATACGAGTATTTAATTTGCATTTTAATAAATTATAATCATTTTAATTAACCATTTAAATCAATTTTTAATGAATGTAGAAAAAATAATGAACGATCTCGAAAAGAAACACCCAGGTGAGGTTGAGTATTTACAAGCTGTAAGAGAAGTTTTAGAATCAATTGAAGAGGTTTATAATCAAAACCCTCAGTTTGAATCAGCAAAAATTATTGAGCGGCTTATTGAGCCAGACAGAATTTTAACATTTAAAATTCCATGGGTTGACGATAAAGGCGAAGTTCAAGTAAATCTTGGTTACAGAGCTCAATTTAATAATGCTATTGGACCTTATAAAGGTGGTTTACGTTTCCACCCTTCAGTGAACATTAGTATTCTTAAATTTTTAGGTTTCGAACAGATTTTTAAAAATTCGCTTACAACTCTTTCTATGGGTGGTAGTAAAGGTGGTTCCGATTTTAATCCAAAAGGGAAATCGAATGCCGAAGTAATGCGTTTTTGTCAGGGTTTTATGTTAGAACTTTACAAAATTATTGGTCCAGAAACCGATGTCCCTGCTGGCGACATTGGTGTTGGTGGTCGCGAAATTGGTTATTTATATGGAATGTATCGCAAATTAGCACGTGAAAATTCTGGTATCCTTACCGGTAAAGGTTTAGGATGGGGTGGCTCACTTGTTCGTCCCGAAGCTACAGGTTATGGAGTTGTATATTTTGCACAGGAAATGTTAAAAACAAAAAATACAGATTTCAAAGGTAAAATAGTTGCTATTTCCGGTTTTGGTAATGTTGCCTGGGGAGCTGCTTTAAAAGCTACAGAATTAGGTGCTAAAGTTGTTACTATTTCAGGACCTGATGGTTATATTTATGATAAAGATGGTATTAGCGGAGCAAAAATTGATTATATGTTAGAGCTTCGTGCTTCAAATAATGATATTGTAAAACCATATTCTTACGAATTTAAAGCTGAATTCCACGAAGGAAAACATCCTTGGGAGGTTAAATGTGATGTAGCTTTGCCTTGCGCAACCCAAAACGAGTTAAATGAAGCTGATGCTAATATGCTTGTTAAAAACGGTTGTATTTGTGTTACAGAAGGAGCCAATATGCCTTCAACTCCCGAAGCAATTGAAATATTCCATAAAGCAAAAATGCTCTTTTCTCCCGGAAAAGCTTCTAATGCAGGTGGTGTAGCTACTTCAGGATTAGAAATGTCGCAGAATGCTATGAAACTCAATTGGAGTGCCGAAGAAGTTGACAAGCGCTTACACGAAATTATGGTTTCAATTCATAGTCAATGTATGAAACATGGTAAAGAAAACGATGGTTTTATCAATTATGTTAAAGGAGCAAATATTGCCGGATTCCTTAAAGTTGCTAATGCAATGTTAGATCAGGGAATATATTAACGGGACCTATAAAATCCGCTCGCTATCGGATTTTAAAACCCCTCTGATATTAAACTTAAAATTTTAAAAACTCCGGACCGCAAGGTTCGGAGTTTTTTTTAATCTTTGGGTCCAGTCTAAAAAGCTATCAAAGTCGTGAAATTCTGAAAAATCAGTTTTACCCCAACTCCTTCGACTTCGCTCAGGACAGGCTCTAAAGGGAGTCTGATTTTCAGCAATTTCCCTTTAGGGATTAATCATAAAAAATTGCTGAAAAATGAAAAATGACCTTTTTACACCTGACTCATCTTTAGTTTACTATATCTAAAACTATAAGCAAAATAAATTTTGATTCGCATTATCTTAAAATAATAAATCCGTTTCCTTATCACACCTGCATTTTAACCACATATTAACAATTGTTGATAACGCTTGTTAATAAAATGTTTATTCTTTTTTACAACCTTTTTATTTTAATTCCGTAAAAATTTTTAGTTTGTGCATTAATTAACATAAAAATAATTTTTATGAAAAATCCATTTTACTACTCAAAAAAAATTACAGCAAAAAGTAACAAAGTGCAGGTAAATACATTAAAAAATAAACCCTCATCACTCGCTTGCATCCTGCGAGTGAGTACTTCTATAACATTGTACACAATAGCGTGTTGTATGCTTTTACTTTTGCAAACATATAATACATACAGTCAGGCGGGTCAGAAATTTGGGACCGGAGGAAACGATTTATCGGCTACCGATAAATTAGGAAGCAATAATTCTGCACCACTAAGAATAGTTACAAACAATTTAGAAAGAGTACGCGTTACCGAAACAGGCAATTTATTAGTTGGGCTTTCATCATCGGCATATAAAGCTGATGTAAATGGCTCGTTTCATTCCATTAATGCTTTTGTTGACAGTGTAATAAATGTGTGGCAGGTTTTGGTTGCCGATGCACTAAATGTTGGAGGTAATATTTCAATAGGCGGCTCGCTGAATGTAGGGCAATTTTCATTAAGCGGCAATAATATTATATCATCATCGGGAAATATTAATTTCGGTAATAATAATCTGAACACTACAGGAACAATAAGCAGCAGTAATATATCTGCACTTAGTTCGGATGTTGACACGCTTCAGTTGGCAGTAGGCAGTCTTCAGTCGGCAGTAGGCAGTCAGCAGTCGGAAATAGGCAGTCTTCAGTCGGCAGTAGGCAGTCAGCAGGAGGCAGTAGGCAGTTTGCAGACGGCAGTAGGCGGACAACAGGTTGAAATAGATACTTTGCAATCGGCAGTTGGTAATATTAAAGCATCGCAATGGGTAACAAATCCCGACAGCAGTATTTCGTTTAATGGAAAAATTTTCGTAAAAAGTCTGCATGCAGTGAAGGTTATAAGCATAGGACATTTTCAGTTCAGTAATGGAGGAGATATTGAGCCGCTGCCAACTCCAATCAGGGACTCTATTCGGACACCCAATGAAATGGTGCTGAAATCGGAAGCAAATGCAATTTCTATGAGTGCCGATACAGTGAGGATTATACCTTCAGTTGGTGGGCAAGGACTATTCGATGTACAGGGCAATATTGTAGCAAGCGGAAATATTTCTTCCGATGCAATAACATCAAACAGCATTCAAACATCGCAGCTTACAATTACCGACGGAACTTTTACAACCGATACGCTTCATGCTAAAAAACAATTAACAGTAAATAATTCATTAAAAATTGCAAAAGAAGACATTAACAGTTATGCAGAAGTCTCGACCAAAGACACAGCAATTACTCTTGTACTGCAAAAAGAAGAAGCCGGACAAGTTGTTATAGGACCGGCGGAACCCTCACCTGTACAGTTGCCCGGACAAGCAAAAGATAAACTAACCGTTATAGGAAATACTAATTTACAGGGAAGTGTGAATGTGAGCGGGAATATTACAACTAATACCATTAATGCTACAAATGTAAATGTTACGGGGCAAACGAGTTTTGATAGTTTGCAAGTGGTAAGTAAAATAAGAACAAGCAAGATAAGCCCATTATCCGGAGATAGTTTAATTCACCTGGGAGAGAATAGCATTGTTATCAATGATGCGTGGAACAATATATCTACTAATCATGTAGATAATTCATCTCTTGGACCTATAGATGGACTTGGGTTAGGAGATAATGCGATAGCAAATGCTCCTGGTTCTGTTGCAATTGGTAATCTTACCCAAGTAGTATCCGGGGCTACTAATTCTATAGTAATTGGTTCAGGAATTGTTAGCAATTTTGCACGTCTGAGAAATAATATTGAAAATTCATTGATGGTTGGCTTTAATAGCAATGTACCAACATTTTTTATTGGTCCGTCAAGTCTAACTGGATTAGGAAAGGTAGGAATAAGAACGGGATTAGATAATCCGAAAACAGATGTGGACATACGAGGTCACTTAAATATTCAGAATGGTAATAATGCAGCAGTAATATATTTCCCAAATACTGGAACTTATCCAAACTTTTATTTTCGTTCCGATGATAATCCAAGCACTTACGAACCAACAAGCGAACGGTTTTTTATAGGAGGAAATGGAAAAGTTGGTATTGGAACAACTGTCCCAACTGCAAATTTTCATATAAAAGGGATTACAGATTTTGGTGTACTTCCCGGAGGAGGAGAAGAATTAAGTTCTACGATTATGAGAATAGAGGATAACGTAATTAATAGTAGTAATGATAGAAATGTTTATTGGGATTATACAGTAAGTGGATTACAGCAAAAAATGTTTATATCAAATAATATAAACGGTACTGTAATGACTTTTAAGGAAAACGGTGATTGTGGGATTGGGACTACAAGTCCAAGTGCAAAATTAGAAGTAAATGGACAAATTAAAATTACGCAAGGTAATCCCGGTTTAGGTAAAGTGCTTACCTCCGATGATAATACAGGGTTGGCTTCTTGGCAAACACTAAATACTACTGCATGGCAATTAACAGGTAATTCAGGAACAACTTCTGGAATAAATTTTATAGGTACAACGGATGCAACAGATTTAGTGTTTAATACGGGTGGAAATACGTCCGCATTTGAACGAATGAGAATACTTTCAAATGGTAATGTTGGTATTGGAACAACAACAATACCCGAAAAACTCACAGTTGATGGAAATGTAAGTGTAAGTGGGAATATTACCACTACTGGAAATGTTATAACAAATACCATTAATGCTTTAAATATGAATGTTACAGGGCAAACGAGTTTTAATAATTTGAATGTTACAGGCAATGTGCTTGCTGGTGGTAAAATGTTTGCAAGTGCATATTCGAGCAACAGTCCCTTAATTTTTGAGGCACCATCAGGAACTGAAAGAATGAGAATTGACGATATAAGTGGAAATGTTGGAATTGGAACAATAAACCCTCAAAAAAAATTACATATAAAATCTTTAGATGGAAACTCTGGTATAAGAATAGAAGCTGATAATAATATTAATGGCTCAACTTATAATTCTAATTGGGATATTTTTCCATTTAATATTGAATTTCATGGTGAAATTTTTGAAGGGTTGAGTTTCGGACTTGCAAATCACAATTTATATGAATCATATTTTCAATTAATAAATTTTTACGATGGGCTTAATATTCAATATATCTATTCAAGTAAAATGTCAACATTTGGAAATAAAGTAGGAATCGGAATTAGTGTAAATGATTTAATAAATAATAACTATAACTTTGGTGTTGCTGGAGATAGTTATTTTAACGGAAATGTTGGTATTGGAATAGCTAACCCACATTTTGACAATAAATTGGAAGTAGTTAACACCATTGGGTTATGGTCGGGAAACAGCAGCTATCCTGTACGAGGACAAATTGAACAAAACGGTTATGAAATGTATATAGGAGAAAATATATATTATAGTG
>Ga0209211_10008005_pt1 | contig 14615 bp, 14 predicted proteins | sample RifGroA2_FD_183992 | JGI IMG/M metagenome (GOLD analysis project Ga0209211, IMG submission 183992) | Groundwater microbial communities from Rifle, Colorado, USA - Groundwater A2 (SPAdes) (version 2) | ecosystem: Environmental > Aquatic > Deep subsurface > Groundwater | place: Rifle, Colorado...
TTATGCCAGGAAAATTTGTAACAGGTGCTAATCTGTTTGTTTGTGCTACTTTAGCCCAATCTGTTATCGTAGTGGCCATTTTCAATTTCTGAGAAAGGGCTCATTATTTTTAAATCTTCTGTCTTAAAATCAGAAAAACCCACCTAGCTTCGTCTGCTCCTTTGTTTCCAGCAAATCTTCTTTGTTGTAGCCAAGAACGTTGAAAATCCTTTCAACAGAAGGAATGACCTGATTGTCTATATAATATGTTGCGTCATATTCTCCAGCTTTGACCTCTTCAGGCAGCTTTGCCCTGTTTCTTATTATGTCAGAGCCCTGCGTCACGATATATTTAATCATTGTTCCCGGGCCGATTTTCCTGCCCATGTTCATCATTCTTTGGGCGACAGCCACATGAGGGCCTCTTGCCGCATAATCAAGCAGTTCTTTCTGCAATTGAGTCTTTATCACGACAAGCTCATTTGGGACCTTTTTGCTTCTTATGTCCTTAACAGTGCTTTTCACATAATTCAATGCCTTGTCCTTGTCGTGTTCCCTTAATATTATGTCAAGCACTTTTTCCTGCACTTCCTTTGCAATCAGCGACCAATTCCTCCTCACTGTTTCAAATCCCCTGATTTTCAGGTTTCCCTGCTCTGAAATCAGCGCATATTTTTTCTTTGCACCGTAAGAGCCCATTTTTGCAGAGACGAAAATGCCGCTTGGATAGAAATTCTCGAATTCAAGCTCCATGACTCCGGGAAGCTCCTTGTTGATATCTGCTGCAAATTTTTTTGCCTCTTCCCTTTGCTTGTTTCCAAGCGCAAGGAAAACGCTGTCGGTATCTGAATAAAGGACTATAAAGCCTTCCTTCAATGCCCTCTCAATGACTTTCTGGATGTAAACCCTCCCCCATGCTGTAATTGACTTTGCGCTCTCGACAGAATACCACCTTGCAGCATAAAATCCAAGATATCCATAGAAAGAATTCGCAAGAAGCTTAAGGGTGGTTGATTGTGCATCAAGAGCAGTGTTTACCGGGTTTCCGGCAAGCGTGTCTTTTTTTACCTGCTCTTTTATCTTGCTCCTTGTCTTGATTAAATTCTCCACCAGGAACGGAATAAATCCTTTTTTCTTTGTGCAGAACCAATTTTCATTATCCGGTGTATTTTGCTTGACGCAGCAGTCGCAGTTCAATGTGTCCGGTCCTACGTTATGGGACGTCAATATGCTGGGATACAGGCTTCTGAAATCAAACACAACTATATCTTTGTACAGCCCGGGTTTTGGCTCAAAAACAAATGCCCCCTCAAATGAGTTCAATCTTCTTTTTGCAAGATTATCGTTGCTTGGCTTGTTTGCAGCAATTTCATTGAAATTCGGTGCCTGATTCATTATGTATCCCTCAACCAGCTGCGAAAATCCCATCCTGTTGACATCGTACATTGGAATGCAGGAGATTCTGACAATCTGGATAATGGTCTGCATCATCTTCATTGAAAGATTGTACGTAAGATATGAATCATGCAGGTTGTATGCCGCAAATGTTTCCAGTTTTTCATTGTCATTATCCCAGGCATGAGTTAATTCATTCAACGAAACATCGTGCTTTTCCTCTCCAAGCATCTCGTTTGCCACAGAGCTCAAGTCAAAAGAATCCGTGTCCATTGTCGGCCCCATAGTCTTTTTTATGAACTTGAAAATATCAAGGTGAGTTATCCCGTTTATCGACATCGTATTTTCCCTCCCTGATTTTGACCTTATTTCTGAACTGTCCCACCCGATGTCTAGCTTTATCTTGTGCTTGTCGGCCCTTGTTTTAATGTAAGGCAAATCAAAACCATCTGAGAAGTACCCTGCCAAAATGTCCGGCTTGTATTCCAGAATAGTCTGTTTGAATTTCTCAATCAGCTCCTGTTCGTTTTCCACAAATTCCACTGCAGCAAGATTAGTCTGGAATTTTTTCCATACAAATACTTTCTTGAAATCATTTGCATAGAACGCAAGCATTATTATCGGGTTTTTTTCCATGTCAATCTGCATGTCAAATGGTGAATATGTCTCGATGTCAAATGCAAGAACTTTGAGACCTTGCAGTTCCTCTTCATCGGTTTTTTCAGCTGTTTTCAATTCAAAAACAGGGACTCTTGATTCCTCATTTGAGAAATCTCCTTTTCCAGAATACCACATCAAAGGAATAATGTTTTTGTCAATCAGGTACCTCCTGATGAATGGGATGTCTGCCTCATTGACAGATTCAACATTGTCCCACAGCTTGATTATCTCCCTCAAATTTGCAACTGCCGCTGGAATGTTTGTATAGACTTTTATGCACGAAATCTCCTTGCCGATGAAATTCTTCTTTATTTTTTCAGTCCTTGTGACAAAATAATTTTCATTTTCCTCTTCCACCCTTAATCTTTCCAGCTTTTCCTGGAGCTCTGCATTTTCCCTCGGTATTACATAAAAATAGGGCTCAAAATTCCTGTCTTTCACGATAATCTGCTTATTATCGGAGGTTTTTGCAAACAAGATTATCTCTGGCTTTCCGTATACTATCTTGTAAGTGCCATCGAGAACAAAAAATTTTATCTCCTGCATGAGGAAAAGATATTTTTGTGGTATATAAAAGTTTATTTGTGGATTTGTTTAAATGAGTCAACATCAAAAAAAAAATAAAATAGTCGCCCTGAGCGACATCATCGTTACGCTCGGGCCAAATCGCAGCCCTCGCAGCCATTGCTCAGGTCAACTTCTTAGCTCGGTGGCAATTCACACCTCGCAATAGCTTCCTGCACTTGCTCTCCTGACAATATTGTGCAAGAACTATTCTATACAGCAAGTACAGTAGTGGCGGGTCCCATTTCAAGCGTAAGCTTTTGCTAGGGAGCCCCTAATTTTTTTCTTTTTATTCTGTTCCTTGCAATAATGACAATCAAATTTTTAAATCGGCAAAAAATCTAAAATCTCGATGGGGCTGTGTTATAACTTGGTAGTATTCGACGTTCGGGCGCAACATTTTGCAGGAAAGTTGCAGAAACACGTCGCGGTCGGGGTTCGAATCCCTGCAGCCCCATGCATTTAATTGCCACTTACGTTGGAAAAGGCGAGTGAAGCGAGCCTTTCTTCTTTTGGTCAAGCTTTTCTTCGGAAGAAAAGGTTGGTGGGAATCCCTGCAGCCCCATCTATTCCGAGGGATAAATACACCTCACACTTTTTTACGCCTTTATAAATGAGCTTCTTTTAAAGAGTGACTTTTGTTTTTACCCCTATTCCAGAAATCCAACTTTTAAGGAATCACCTCTACTCACTACCCAAAATTTTATAAAATAATTTAAATTACCGCCCTTATGATTCGCCCAGACATAAAAATTGACGCGAGCGTTCGTGGATTTCTTGAGCACCTTGAAGATGAAATTTTGATGCATATTATCTCAAGAGGGCAATTTGCAACTAATCCTGGTGTCTATAAGCGGGGCTATAATGGTAATGCTTACATGAGCTTTCTTGATAAAATGCTTTTGGTGCTAGAAGGAGGATTTTCAACCTTCAGTAGATACAAGGATCCAACTGAGCGTCCGTTTAGCATAGGGTTGCCTCCGCCAGAAGACAAGCGAGTAATTGAGCATCCAGATATTCGCCTGGCTAATTACGATTCGGTTAATGTAACAAAGTATATTATGGAAGAATATTTGGGTTTGGTTCAACTTATTTGTGCTGCAGGAGATGATATAGACCAATACGGCTCAAGTGCTGAACATGATACCTCTGTTTTGATGACAGTTTCCCAAAGAATACACAGCGGCATTTATGTTGCTGAGTGGAAATATTTCAAAGAGCCAGAAAAATTTAGCCATCTAACCGCTAAGCGTGAGAGGACACCATTACTTGAGGCACTAACAAATACTGCCGTGGAAGAACAAGTGCTGCAAAGAGTGCACAAAAAAGCTGTGACAATGCAGTCTGAAACCAATCCAAGCGTAAGGGCCGTTGTCTCTCCAAAAGTTATCGTTGATTTTTATAGGAGCGCAATTATTCCGCTAACAAAAGAAGTAGAAGTGCGCTATTTTTTGAATAGAGTTTAGTGCTATTAAAAAAATGGGAGGTGTATTTATCCCCTCATCTATTCCAAACTTTTTTTTGTGTTGAGGCGAGTGGAGTGAGTCTTTCTTCTTTTGGTCAAGCTTTTCTTGTAAGAAAAGGTTGGTGGGAATCCCTGCAGCCCCATCAATGCCCGGTAAAAAATATTTCGCACTTAGACATCTTTTCGTAGAATGCATATTCAGATTTTTTATGCTCAGAAAGGTAAAACAGCTTGTCAAGGCCGAACCAGACCATAAACCAGCCAGTCGGTTCCAGAAGCACAAAAATGAATTTCTGAAAGACATTTCCGCTGTCCATTATTGCCACAAGCGACGCAAGAAACATCACTATCATTCCGCCAAATGCCAGCAATAATGATTTCTTTTTTGATTTACTCAATTCCTGCCTGAGCATCTGGGAGTGTTTGATAAAATGATTATGGAGTCTTTTTCTGATGACCCATTCAAGCTTTTGGTCTCTCTTGTTTTCAGGCACAATAAACCTCAATTCCAGCTTTTCCTCATCCCTTCCGAGGACAGCCCTTTTTGCTTCATCCAGAAAATCATGTGAAAGGGCCCTTACCAAATAAGCCCTCGGGTCAAAATCAGAGAAAATGTCGTCATATTCATCAAGCCCTATGCTTATTTCAGCCTTCTCAAAGGCACCTTTCCTATCTTTCTTGGACCTAATATCGTACTTGTGAGGATCCTCTTTCTGCTCTTTGAATTCTTCCTCGCTCTCGGCCATAAGAATTTTGATATTTACTTCCTTTTAAATTTACCTAAAACTTTTTATCCATATCCCAACATTTTTATTAAAATATTCATTTCCCCTCCATATGCCTAGGTCAAAACGCGGAAGCCATGGACTTTATTTAAGAAACACATATTATAAGGATTTTCCAGACGCTGAAAAATATGCAGAAATGCTCCAAATTCCAGATTACAAATGGCTTCCAAAATCTTATTGGAGGCAGCTTTCTCAGCTTGGTTACGGATTCAGACAACTTGACCCCTTTCTTTATGCTGGACTACCCACACAGGAAACTTTAGACAGGATTCTTGCACGAAAGCCTATTGCAGAAACTGGAGAGATTAATCTGGAAAGAAGGTCAATACTTTGGTTCAATATTTTTGGGAGCTCAAGGCAGGAAGCAAGACTTGATTTGGTTACAGAAGAGGGAAATAATGTATTTTTTCTTTGGGCAAATTTTGACGGCTCTAAAATGGAAAGACTCCCTGTCCTTGCAACAAAAAGAGAATATGCTCAGCCAATGTTGCTCCATCAGGTATTAAAAAGAGTTCAAAATGCAAAATTCAAATGATTGACAAACTTTTTAAACAAACCAAGACTATTTTCTGTGATGGACAAGAAAGAAGATTTGGGGGTTTCTGCAAAAAAATCAGAGGACTTCAATGAATGGTACAACCAGGTTGTTTTGAAGGCAGACCTTATTGAATACAGCCTGGTTTCCGGTTGCATTGTCTTAAAGCCGAACTCCTACTCAATCTGGGAAAATATCCAGAAAATTTTTGATGCAAAAATCAAGAGCTCTGGCCACAGGAACTGTTATTTTCCGATGTTCATTCCCGAATCCCTGCTGAACAGGGAATCAAAGCACATCGAAGGATTTTCTCCGGAAGTTGCATGGGTCACGAGAGCAGGAAATACAGAATTAAAAGAAAAGCTTGCAATAAGGCCGACTTCAGAAACGATAATGTATGAATCTTATTCAAAATGGATAAGGAGCTGGAGAGACCTTCCGTTGCTGCTGAACCAATGGAACTCTGTTGTAAGGTGGGAATTTAAGCACGCAAAGCCATTTTTGCGGACAAGGGAATTTTTGTGGCAAGAGGGGCATACGGCTCATGCTACAAAAGAAGATGCTGAAAGAGAGGTAATGCAGCAATTGTTTGAATATACTGATTTGATTGAAAGCTATCTTGCCATTCCGGTTGTTTCAGGAAAGAAGACAGAAAACGAAAAATTTGCAGGAGCTGATTACACGACTACTGTTGAGGCCCTTATGCCGGACGGAAAGGCTCTCCAGATGGGAACATCGCATATGCTGGGCCAGAATTTCGCAAAAGTCTTTGACATAAAATTCCTTGACACGGACGAGCAGTCAAAATATGTGTATCAGACCTCATGGGGATTAAGCACTCGAACGATAGGTGCATTGATAATGGTCCATGGCGACGATAAAGGAATAGTTTTGCCGCCAAGAATTGCACCAACCCAAATTGTGATAATCCCTATATTATTCAAGGAGACAAAGGAATCAGTAATTGCAAAGTCGAAAGAAATCATGAAAAAACTGAAGATGAAGCATTCTGTTGAAATTGACTTAAGGGATGGCTACACTCCAGGATGGAAGTTCAATGAATGGGAGCTAAAAGGAATCCCATTAAGGATAGAAATCGGCCCAAAAGACATAGAAAGCGAGCAGATTGTCGCAGTAAGAAGGGATACTAACGAAAAAATAAACATCAAGTTCAAGGACATAGAGAAGAAAATAGAACATCTCTTGGAGGAAATCCAGAATGATTTGTTCAAAAAGGCAAAGGATTTTCTTGCAAAAAGCACTGTTGAAGTTCATTCAATGGATGCAATGAAAAAAGCAATTTCCGAGAAGAAAATGGCAAAAGCACAGTTTTGCTGCGAAACAGAATGCGAGCTGAAAATCAAGGAACTCTCTGAGGTAACATGCAGATGCATTCCATTTGAGCAGAAACCAGCAGAAGGAAACTGCGTACAGTGCAATTCAAAGGCAAAATCATGGGCATTGTTTGCGAAGAATTATTGAAAACATACCACTCACGTCAATCTTGCTAACTTTGTTCGGAATGGTGTTGCATGCAACAACCTCAATTTTTTCCCTCTGTAATTTTTCAAGGCAGTCATTCACAAAAATTCCATGGACGCAGATGCAGGTTATTTTCTTTGCGCCAAGTTTCCTTAAAATCTTTGCTGTTTCAATAATAGTATACCCGGTTGAGATAATATCATCGACAATTACAACGCTTCTTTTTCCAAGGTCAATTTTCTTGTTCAGCCTGACTTCAACGTGAAATGATGAATATCTTTTCTTCTTCAAAATTCGTGATTCGACTTTTATCATGTCAGCGACATGTTTTGCCCATTTGTAACTTTCCTCATCAGGGCCGATAATGACGGGGTTTTTGATTTTCTTTTTTATGTAATCTGCAATTAAAGCGTTTGCAGTGAGTTTTTGTGATTTCACGCTGAAAACATCATTCAAGGATTTTGTCCTGTGAAGATGAGGGTCCATCACAAAGATTTCGTCAAAATATTTTCCAAACAACTTGCCGATGATTGCCTGGCTTATAGCTTCTCCGGGATTGAATCTTTTGTCCTGCCTTAAGTAAGGGAAATAAGGCGCAACCAGCTTCACTTTTTTTGCGCCAAGCTCTTTTGTGGTTTCTGCGGCAAGAATGCATTCAACAATAAGGTCATTTATCTGCCCATAAAAAGACTGCACAAAAATAACCTCTTTGCTTTTGACGTCTTTTTGTATTCTAACTCTGAGTTCATTGTCAGGAAACTTATCCAGGAAAAGCTCAGAATATTGTGCCCCTGCTTTTTGCGCAATTTTCTTCCCAAGGTGCTTGCCGTGGGAACAGCTGATGACAATCATAGAAATCTAATTTCAAAACTGGTTTAAAAAGCTTTTTAATTCCTCGTTGAGCCCTGATGCAACTGCAAGGCATCCGCTTTCCGCGTGTTTTTCGCGCTCGGCAAATGAAATGATGATAATGTCCCCGTTTTTCAGCTTGAAAATGCTTTCAAAGTCGTCAAAATCCTTGTTGTGCTCTGATTCAGGAGTATAAAGCTTGCCATTATAGCTCAGAATCAATGCCCCTTCAGCCTTTTCCTTGACAGCCAAATCCCTTAACTTGCATGTATTCCTGATTTCAGAATGTTTTTTCAGCAGTATAGCATTCACTTTAAAGTCAGGAAACAGCTTGGTTGCCTTGATTTTTTGCGGACCTTCAATTTCATTTTCTATAACATCCAGCATATCCTTTCCTTTCCTGCTCAGGAAATGCCCTTTTTTTGACGAGTCAAGAAGCCCTTTCTCTTTAAGCAAATTCAGGATAGTTCTTGTCGTGCCTTCCCCAATTCCAAGCTCCCTTGAAAGCTCATTCCTGCTTATCTTCCTTCTGAAGCGGAGGAAACATTTCAGAATTTCCAGTTTCGTGAAGTTCGGCAGATTTCCAACCATATTTCATTTCACTTCAATAACATTTATAAATTTTCTGCATGGAAATAGGCGCAATGGATACCATAAATTGGATAATTTTGCTGGCAGTGAGTTTTTTTTCTGCGATAATAGGCACAATGGTCGGAATGGCCATGGTTTTTGTCGTGCCGGCTCTTCTTGCAATGGGAGTTCCAATACATTCTGCTGTCGCAACCGGAAGATTTTCAATGTTAGGCATAACTTTAGGAAACTTTTCAAGATTCACTAAAACCGGAAAAATCAGGAAAAAATACATCCTTGTTTTCGCAATTGCAGGAGCTGTCGGAGCCTTGGCAGGGGCTTCATTTCTTAAGGGGCTTGACGAAAGAGTTTTGAAAATAACAATCGGAATTTTCATGATTTTAATTTCTGTTCTGGCAGTTTTTGATGAGTGGATTAAATCAAGATTCCAAAACAAGGGAAAAATTTCAAAGAGGCACCATTTTTTCAGCACCATTGGCGGGCTAATTATTGGCGCATATATCGGCGTGATTGGCGGAGGCGGCGCTACTGTTGTTATTTTGATGCTCGTTCTGATTTATGGCCTAAGCTATCATGACGCTGTCGCAAACCAGAAAGCTATTACAATGCCCATGTCATTGATTGCAACTGCTGTATTCATTTATCAAGGCATGGTCGAATATAGGATTGGGGTTCCTTTGCTCCTTGTCAATGCTGCAGGAGGCTGGGTCGGCGCTGGATTAATTATGAAGTTCAAGCCAATTTGGCTGAAGATTGTGATAGTGCCCATAGTAATATGTCTTGGCATCTGGCTGATTTTCTTCTAGTGTTACCATTATAAAATAACAAAAACTTTAAAAAGGGATAAATGTTCCACTGTTTAGGTGGTTAAAATCAACATAAAATCAATGCTCATATTTTTGATGGTATTTGCGCTTTTTTTCAGTATTGTACATGCTGCAGGGATTGAGTTTTCTGACATAGATGTAAAGGTTGGAAGCAAGACGAGCAATGGCTTGAAGGACGGGGAAACAATTGATGACGAAGCAAAGCCAGGAGATTCTCTTGAATTCAGGGTCCAGGTCAGGAACAACTTGACTGAACTTGAAATACAGGACATTACAGTTGATGTCACAATTGAGGAAATTGATGATGGCTCTGACCTTGATGACGAAAGCTCTGACTTCAACCTTAATCCCGGAAGAGACAAGAGGGTAACTTTAAAATTTAATGTGCCGGAAAATGCTAACGAGGACACTTTCAATGTCATAATCCACGCAGAAGGCGAAGATGAAAACGGCACTACCCAGGAAATAGAAATAAACCTAAACCTTGATGTTAACAGGGAAACTCACCAGATAAAAATTTTGAGCAAGTCACTTTCACCATCTGAGCTGTTATGCGGAAAAAGAAACTCGCAACTAAGCGTGCACATGATAAACCTTGGAAGCGAGGATGAAGACGATGTTTTTCTGAGAGTTTTCAACCCTGATCTGAATCTTGACGTAACAGAAGACATTGGAGAGATGAACTCTGACTCTGATGACGACACAAACGAATTTTCAAGAATATTCAACATTATTGTGCCAAAAGACATTGAGCCTGGCTCATATCCAATAACATTAAGGGCAACTTATGACAATGATAGGAGAAAGGCAGAGGATGTTGCAACATTGACAGTCAATGCATGTTCTGCAATTGTGCCGCAACCACCAGTTATAACTCCACCAACTCCAAATCCACAACCAGTTGTGCAGAACCCGCCTGCGCAGACCATTAAGGATACTGATACAGGAGTTTCAGAAATTCCACTGGATGGTTATGTGACTCAAGAATCATTATTTGGAGATTCCACCTTATTGTGGGTAGCAATATTTTTTGGCATTTTCGCAATCATTGTGATAATATTTGTAGTATTATTCTTACTCAAGAAGTAAGATTTAAATATATTTTTGAAATACCCGGTGAAACGATGCAACTTGAAAAACAATTTTTGGCGGATTTAAGAAAACATTTTAGGCTGAATATATATGAAGTTAGGATCTGGACTGCCTTGCTGAGCAGGGGAGTAGCTTCTGCAGGAGAGCTTGCTGACATAAGCAGCGTGCCAAGAAGCAGGTGTTATGACGTTCTGGAATCACTTGAAAAAAAAGGGTTTATTATAATGAAAATTGGAAAGCCAATAAAATATTTGGCAGTAAAGCCAGAAATAATCCTTGAGAGGGTAAAATCAGTTATTAAGGATGAGGCTGACCAGGTGTATTCGCAGATTAACAGCATAACAGAAACAGATGACTTCAAGGAGCTTGAATTGCTGCACAAGGCAGGGATAAAGCACGTTGACATCAATCTGATCTCAAAATCAGTTGTCGGAAGGACATCAATCAACAGGCAGGTAAAGGACATGGTTTCAGCTGCCAAGTCGCATCTGATGATAGTCACAACAAATGAGCACATGGAGAAAACAGTCAAGCTGCTAAAAAACCACATGCCTAATTTTCCAAAGAAAAACATCAAGGCAAAACTATTCGGGCCATATAACAAATCAGCTATTAAGAAGCTGCAGAATGTCGAATATGCCGAACACAATCCAAGCACAAGGTTTGTTTCAATTGACAACAGGGAGCTTCTTTTTATGGTGACAAATGAAAGTGCGGCTCCTGAATATGAGGTTGCTATCTGGATCGAAAGCCCTTTCTTTGTCAATGCCGTCAACATTCTTTTTGAAGAAAGCATAAGGAAGTAAATGACATATATCTCTAATCCACAACTTGATTACTTAAGAACAGAAATTCATAAATCTGTGGAAGTTGAGGGAAAGCAATTAACTTCCCTTGAAAAGGCAATAGTCGGATATGCACATTGGGATCCAAGCCAAAGAATTATTAGGAATTCTCCAAGGTCCACATATTACAGGGAAATTGAAAAACTTGTATTTGATTATCTTGTGGGCCAGAATAGATTATTGGTTGCATCGTTTATAAAGCAAAATATTAAGGCTCTTGAGAAATTGGAACGCTCTGTGTGGGAATCAAGAGAACCTACGCGCCACATTGAGGACAAAATCAATCATTGGAAATCCCATTATACTGCATTAAGCAAAAAAGGAGTTGATGCGATAGATTATGATTCTTTTTACCCTCATGGTTTTAGAGTGCTTTTGAAAGGAGAATCCCCTTTTGCAAATTTTGTGAGGCATGCAGCTGATACAATGAAAGACAAAAGAATTTTGATTTACAAAAGCCCACCTAATGTTGCATTGAAGATGGCTCTCGCTCCAGGAGTAAGAATTAAGTATTCTGCCCAGGGAAACCGCAATATTTAAATATAAGCTCAAATACTCAATAAATAACAATTCGGATATTCTTTAGTTTTAAAAAAATGGATCAGCAGCTTAAAACTGGAACAACAACAATAGGAATAGTTTGCAAAGACGGATTAGTTCTGGCTGCAGACAAAAGGGCAACATCAGGATACTTGATTGCATGGAAAAAATTCGAGAAAATCATGCAGATCACAGACAGCATCGCAGCCACTGTTGCGGGAGGAGTCTCTGACGTCCAGCTTCTTGTGAAATACATGAGGGCAGAATTGAAGCTTAAAGACATAAGGACGGGCAGGGAAACAAGCGTCAAGGAAGCAGCGAATTTGCTTGCAAATTTTGTGTTCAACAACATAAGGAGGTACAGCATCATACCTGGAATAACTCATTTTATCCTTGGAGGCAAGGACTCTGAAGGATTCCACCTTTATGATATAAGCCCGGACGGCTCAATTGTGGAGATAGACGATTATATCTCATCAGGTTCAGGCTCTGTGATGGCGTATGGAGTGCTTGAGACTTTATACAAGAAAGGCATGACTGTAGATGAAACTGTTAAACTCGCTGCAAAAGGGATAAGCGCGGCCCTGCAAAGAGATATAGCTTCAGGAAATGGAATCGACATAGTGACAATCACAAAAGACGGTGTCAAAAAAGTATTTACAAAAGAGATAGAATACAAGATTGAAGTGTGAAAATTTGAATGGCTAAAAATTCTCATTGCATTTTTTGATTAATAATTCACAAAATTAGATTAGGAATCCGGTATTAAGATGGCAGAGACAATTACAAAGGAAGTTCTAAAGAATATTCCGCCAGGCAAAATAAGCGATGTAAATTTTGAAGGCGCCAATATAGTCCTCTACACAAAAGACAAGAGCTTTTTTCTTGACAATAGTGGCGTCATCAAAAGAATTGTTGACGATATCAAGAAAAGAGTTGAGCTTCGTCCGGATCCTGCAATTACAATGGAAATGGAAGAGGCAGAGAAATTAATCAAGACAATGATGCCTGAAGAAGCTGGCGTTGACCAGATAATTTTTGACCCTCATAGAAGCCGAGTGATAATTGAGGCAGACAAGCCCGGGCTTGCAATCGGAAAGCAAGGATCAATCTTAAGGGACATAAGAAACCAGACATTGTGGGTTCCTTTGATAAGGAGAAAACCTGCCATAAGAAGCATCCTGATTGAAAACATAAGGGCAGTTTTGTACCAGCATTCTGATTACAGGAGAAAATTCCTGGACAAAGTCGGCCATAGGATATATGACGGCTGGAAAAGGGAAAAAAGAAACGAGTGGATCAGGATGACCTATCTTGGCGGTGGAAGGCAGGTTGGAAGAAGCTGCATTTTTTTGCAGACTCCTGAATCTCGGATTCTTTTGGACTGCGGAATAAATCCTGCAACAACAGACAAGCCATACCCATACCTTGATGCGCCTGAATTCAACATTGCAGAACTTGATGCAGTAATCTTAAGCCATGCGCATACAGACCATTGCGGCTTTATTCCTTATCTTTTCAAGTATGGGTTTAGGGGCCCAGTTTACTGTACAGAACCGACAAGGGATGTTTCTGCGCTCCTGCTCCTTGACCAAATAAAAATATCAAGGAATGAAGGAGGAGAGCCGTTGTTTTCTGCGGATGACGTCAAGGAAATGGTAAAACATACAATTACCCTTGAATATGGCGAAGTTTCTGACGTGACGCCAGATGTGAGAGTCACACTGTACAATGCAGGGCACATTTTGGGAAGCTCAATGGTGCACATGCATGTCGGAAACGGACTTCATAATATACTGTACAGCGCAGACCAGAAATATGGAAAAACACTTCTGTTAGACCCAGCAGTTACTCAATTTCCAAGGCTTGAGACATTAATGATAGAGGCAACTTACGGCGGCAAGGAGAATATCATGCCTTCAAGAAATGAAACAGATGAAGAGCTGATGGTCATAATCAAAGATACACTTGAAAAAGGAGGAAAAGTTCTGATTCCGACTCTTGGTGTTGGAAGGGCTCAAGAAGTAATGCTTGCCATCGAGCAAATGGTACGTGAAGGAAAGATGGAAAAAATCCCTGTGTTTATTGACGGCATGGTATGGGATGTAACAGCTATCCACACTGCCTATCCTGAGTACCTTAACAGCTTCATAAGGAAACTGATTTTCCACAAGGACCAGAACCCTTTCCTGAGCGACATTTTTACGAGAGTAGGCTCTCAAAAGGAAAGGATGGATGTAATTGAAAATACCGGGCCTTGTGTTATTTTGGCAACAAGCGGCATGCTGCAAGGCGGCCCGTCTGTTGAATATCTGAAGCACTTGTGCAGCAACCCAAAAAATGCGCTTGGATTTGTAAACTATCAAGGAGAGGGCTCAATGGGAAAAAGAATCCAGCAAGGAGAGAGAGAATTCACTTTTTCTGATGGAGGAAAGCAGGAAATGCTGCAGATAAAAATGAGGATTTACACGGTTGAAGGTTTTTCCGGGCACTCTTCCAGGAATCAGCTCATGAATTACGTTGCAAAATGTGACCCAAGGCCAAAAAAGGTAATTGTGAATCACGGAGAAAACTCAAGATGCCTTGACTTGGCAAGTTCCATCCACAAGACTTTCAGGGTTGAAACAGTTGCGCCCAGAAATTTGGAGACTGTCAGGGTTAAGTGATATTATTAGCTTTACCCTTTTCATTTTTTACATCAATTTTTAAAACACGTAGATATTGATACATAGTAGGCCTTGATATTTCCAATTGTCGGGCAACTTTGCTTATTTTATAGTTATTTTGTGCAAGAAGACAAAGATACGCTTGTCTTAGCAACTCAAGTGGTTTGTGAGGATTAGGCAAAGATAACTTTACAACATCGAGTGCGCTTAGGCTGAAATAGTTTTCTGGCACCTCATCAGCAACTCTGGATTCTAATCTTTCATCATGCAATGCCATCACTGAAGAATCGGTTCAGCATATTTAAGTTTTTTGGGAAGCAGGCTTTACAGAAACCCT
>Ga0209211_10008007_pt1 | contig 14614 bp, 26 predicted proteins | sample RifGroA2_FD_183992 | JGI IMG/M metagenome (GOLD analysis project Ga0209211, IMG submission 183992) | Groundwater microbial communities from Rifle, Colorado, USA - Groundwater A2 (SPAdes) (version 2) | ecosystem: Environmental > Aquatic > Deep subsurface > Groundwater | place: Rifle, Colorado...
ACAGAAGCAGTGGTCGTAGCAAGGGTCGTCGTAGCAAGAACCGTTCTTGCTAGTTCTACGAAACTAAGTGTTATAGTGGTAAATATATGGAAGAAAACAAAATAATTTCTACAATAAAACTCATATCCTCTAAATCCGAAGCGGGTAATGTCATGACATTCGTTTTTGAAACCGGAGAACTCTCATGGGTTGCAGGACAATACCAGAAATACATTTTACCTCAAGCGGGTACCACTAAAGCCGAAACGGAGCACTGGTTTACCATTGCTTCCGCACCAACTGAAGGTGTGATATATCTGTCAACTCGCATTTCTCCCAGCGTATTTAAGCAAACACTTAAGGCGCTTGCGCCCGGTGGGATGATTCAAGGGCGCAGTTTAAAAGGTAATTTCACTTGGGAAGAGGAACCGAGTAAACCCGTCGTCTTGATAGCGGGAGGTATTGGTATAACACCGTTTCGTAGTATTTTGTTTGAGCGTCAAGCCGCTAACAAAAAGCTTAACGCCACGCTCCTTTACTTTAATCGTACCGACGAAATACCATTCCTGGAAGAATTTGAAGCGCTGGCAAAGAAGCATTCTGAATTTACTCTCTTACTTATTGTAGGTGAAAGTATTAATGTGCAGAATATTCTATCTCGTGTACCGCAGACGACTAACCAAACCTTTTATCTCTCTGGTCCCAAGCCGATGGTCGAAAGCGTGGGAGAAGAACTCAAACGATCAGGAATAACTCTCAAACAAGATTGGTTCTCCGGCTACGACGAAAAGAATTACTAAAATTGATCAGTCCCCACAAGGACAAAACAGGAAGAGTGAGAATATTTATCTCCTCTCTATTTTCCGGATCAACTCCAGAAGCAATTCGTTTTGGTTTTCAAGGTGAGCAATAATCACCTCAATCTCATGTTCTGCTTTTTTGTTAATTTCAAAATCGGCTTCGGCGCGCCATTCGGCAAACTTGCCCTCCAAGTTCTGTCCTACCATAATTAGCGGCAAAAGCACCAATTGAATGATATTGGAGGTAAAGAGCCAAATGACAAAGGCTGGCGCCGGATCAAATCGCCACTCGAGCGGCCCGTAGAGATTCCAAAAGAGCCAGCCCAACGTCCAGATAGTCAGAATAAAAAAGAAACCGATGGTACCAACGCTTTTAGTAATCTTGACCGCAAAACGTTCCAGCGGAGAAAAGGCGCTTCTGGCCTCCTTGTGAGGATGTGTAATGGGTTTTCTGTATGCTCTCAACTCGGCCAGAGTTGGTGGATTGTGTTTGTATTCCATCAGATAATAGTTTACAATAACATTAATAATAAGCCATACCATAAACGTTGCAACAACCTCGTATTAATCAACAGATCAGAGCGCGCGAACTTCGCGTTATCGGACCAAAAGGAGAAAATCTCGGCATCCTCACTCTTGAGGAAGCTCTCAAAAAAACCGAGGAACTCGGAGGAGACCTGATTGAGATTTCTCCCAATGCTACTCCGCCGGTAGCTAAGATCGCTGATTTCGGCCGTTATCTCTACGAGGAGAACAAAAAATCCAAACAAACAAAAAAATCTCATTCTGCTGAAGTGAAGACTGTGCAGGTTAAACTTGGCACCGGTGACCACGACCTTATCCTTAAGGCTAAAAAGACTAGTGAGTGGCTCTCGGAAGGCAACCGCGTTAAGGTTGATCTTTTTTTGCCGGGCAGAGCTAAGTATCTTGATGAGAAGTTTTTGAAGGAACGTATTGAACGTATGCTCAAATTCGTCAGCGTCGATTACAAAATTGCTAGTCCCGCCAAAAAGAGTCCTAAGGGCATGACCGCCATCATCGAAAGGGCGTAATAACTATTATTCTTTTAACTTAAATAAATGACCCTTCCAGAAAAACCAAAAGCGGGTATATACGTAGACGACTCAAATCTCTACAAGAGAGGCAAGGCAACTGGCTGGATGACTGATTATAAAAAGCTTTACAAATGGGTAGCTACTTTAAATACTGTTGTTCACGCTAGAGTATATATGGGGAGACCAAGATATGAGCCAGCTAAAAGTATTTCAGAAGCTCTCGAGAAATATTTTGAAAAGATAGGTTATAAAGTTACGGCAAAAGATTTAAAAAGACTTAAGGATTCCCAATCCCCTACTGGTTACAGAAATAAATGCAATTTTGATGTAGAGATGCATGATGAGATTATGGAAGATATTGAAAATTTAGACATAGTTTATATTGTTAGCGGAGACAGTGATTTTATAAGAACTAAAGAAAAAGTTTTAAAAAAACAAAAGCATATCAAGTTTATTGCCTACGAAAATAACTGTGCTTGGGAGATAAGAACAGCTTCTTGGTTTGTAAGTCTAGATTCAATTAGAGCAGAAGTGGAACGAGTTAAAAATCCTCAAAATTAGGCCTTTCTAACGGAAAAACCAGGCACAAGGCCTGGCGAAGTAACTTGCGAGCAGTATATGCCCCGTAAAATGAAAAGTCAATGAACGTACAACTGTGGATAATTTCATATAAAAAACGAAAGGCCCCACACGATGAAGCTATATGAAGCCTCCGTTTGTGGAGCCGAGAAACCATAATTTTACTCCCTACTGTCTGTTCGCAGCATAGCAAGTAAAAGACTATTTGTCAATCATTTACAAAATTTGTAAAGTAAGTAGTATATAGAGCTCCTACTTCGCCAAAACTACGCAGGATAAACATTATGGTTATGAAAACAAATAAATCATATTCAAAAAGATTGAAAATAACCAAATCTGGCAAGCTTTTGGCGCGCCAGACCGGACAAAACCATTTCAACACCAAGGAACGCCGAGCGGCAAAATACGCTAAAGACCGTAAGGCTGAATTCCATATGAAGAACAAAGCTCGTTCCCGCTTCCTCGTTAATCTTTAACTTATTAAACTTACCAACTTATACAACTTATTGAACTAATACTATGACCCGAGTAAAAAAAGGCGTAGACGCGCTCAAAACCAGAAGAAACATTCTTCGCAAGGTCAAAGGCTATCGATTCGGCCGTTCAACCAAAGAAAGGCAGGCCAACGAAGCCATCGTTCACGCCGGCGCTTATTCCTTCGCTCACCGTAGAGATAAAAAAGGCGACTTCCGCCGACTTTGGAACGTGCGCCTCTCCGCTTTTTTGAAAGAAAATGGTCTCTCATACTCAAAATTTATTCCCATGCTCAAGAGCAAAGAAGTCGCTCTTGATAGAAAGATGCTGGCCGAAGTCGCCCTCAAACATCCTGAAACCCTCAAAAAAATTTTGGAGTCCGTTCGATAATGTAAAGATAAATACAGATTAAGATCGCTCCCGCCATGTCAGCAATAAGATCAAATATGGTATCTTGCCAATAATGTATAGGTTGAATAAGATTTAATATATATTCGAGCACTTCCCACGCTATTCCTATAATCAACATACCTACTAGGATAAGCACAGTTGATTTCAGAGTATTAGTTGGTCCAAAAAACCACGCTATCACCAATCCTCCGGAAAATCCCGCTAATAGATGCATCATGATATCGAGCCACCAAAGAAGCCAGTATAAATAAAAAGCTTCCGCGATAAAATGAAGCGCGCCAATAACAACAATTATGCCGAAAGCGGTATATAAGAAAGAAGATTTTCGCACCGAGGTATTATACCAAATTCAGAGTAAGAAAACTCCCGACAACTAGGTCGGGGAGCTTCTTAGGGTTATTCTGGTATACCCTAGTGTAAAAACTAGGTGGGTGTCCGCAGATCTATCCCAAGGGATAAAACAATTAAGACTCCCTGAAAATATTTTAGCTAGATAATACCTCAAATAACCCCACACAGATTATACACCCCAGAAACAATAAAAGTTGTTGATATTGTATAGACTTTTATCTAAAAATATTTCGTAACCTATTAATCAACGCCAAATCGCCTATAATCATGCGCTTTAAAATCTCCAAACCAGTGAGCTATCTCATGTTTAGCTTCTTCGGGCGTTTCCGAAGCATGAATTAGATTCATCACGGCCCGTCTCTCACTATTCGCAAGGGCGGGCGAATCGTTTGAGAAATCACCCCGAATAGTGCCCATATCTGCCTGAAATGGGAGCGTTGATCCGGCGATTTTGCGAACCATATCAACAGCATGAAGTCCTTGCACAACTATGCGAACCAATGGTGCCGAACTCATATAATCCACAATCCAACCGCGGACCATTTTACCAATCTTGAACGCATCGTCTGTGCCCAGAATTGATTCCGGATCAAGACCATATTTCTTATAGGTGCTAAGACTCTTTTCACCCAAGCGAGTAATCCAGACATCATCTTTAGGATAATGTTTATCAATCTGTTTTGATGTCGGTTGGAACATCTCCAACGCCACAATTTTTAGATCTCTTTGTTCAAAACGTTTAATAATTTCTCCAATCAATCCTTTTTGCACGCCATCAGGCTTGATAAGCACAAAAGTTTTTTCCTCTTTTAGATGTTTCATGAAGTTAATATTATATGGCCTTTTTCTGTTATGGCAATCGTGTGTTCAAAGTGAGCGCTCCTCGTGCCATCGCGGGTGACAATAGTATAACCATCCGATAATAATTTGTTGCTAGACTTGCCGACGTTAACCATGGGTTCAAGAGCAAAAACCAGTCCCGGAACTAATTTTTCTCCTTTTCCAGCCATACCAAAGTTTGGCACAAACGGGTCTTCATGAACCTTGTACCCCACACCATGACCAACAAGATTCTCGGCTAGAGTAAAACCGCTGGCCGAGACAACTCGACTTATCGCGACACCTATATCACCAATAGTATTACCCGGTTTGGCCGCTTCAATGCCGCTTTGGAGCGCCATTTCAGTTGTTTCAAGAAGTCTCTTTGATTGTTCGTCAATCGAGCCCGCCGGCACAGTGACAGCGGCATCAGTAATGAGACCTCGATGCAATAAACCAAAATCAAGAGAAACGATATCGCCCTTTTGGATAATTTTCTCCGCTTCATTTGGTATACCGTGAACAATCTCCTCGTTTATGGAAACACAGAGCGCCGCGGGAAATGGACGCTTGGCTCCCTGCGGACTGTAGCCTAGAAAGGCCGGTTTGTCGCCACCCTCCTTGATCAGTCGCAGAGCTTCTGCTTCAAGTTCGAGCGCCGAGACACCGGGTGCTACTTTCGAGACAAGGACCGAAAGAATTTCGGCGAGTCTTTTCCCCCCTTCTCTCAAAATTTCTATCTCTTCCGGAGTTTTAAGTCTGATCATAACGCGGAAACTTTTTGCCATAGTTCAGCAAAGACTGCGTCCGGCAAAGGTTCGCCATTTATATCAATTACCTTGTTTATAGAACGAAAATATTCCACGGCGGGAACGGTGTGCTCATGGAAATTTTTTAATCTATTTTGAAAGACTGCCGGATCATCATCTTGGCGACCTTCGATCTTTTGACGTTTGCGCAGACGCTCGGCGACTGTCGCTTCAGATACTTTGAAGTAAATCACTCGAAAATCCCTACCTAGCCACTCGCAAACCTCGGTAAACAAATGAGCTTCTGGTTCTTTGCGTCCCAGACCTTCAAATATTATTCCTTCGTCGGGAGAAAGATTAAGTAACACCTTCTGGAACAAAAAGGACGAGAACCAGGCAGGTTGAAGACCTCCCGAATTCAAGATCTCTTTCACCTTACCGGCGACAAAATTATTTCCTGCGGCGATTTTCCGATACTCATCTCCCGAATCATTAAGAATAAAACCGGTCTTTTCACTTAAAAGCTCGGCCTGTTTACCCTTGCCGGAACCCGGTAAACCCATGAGGATAAAAGTTTTGATCATGGTTTAATATTCCCTCGCCGAGACTTGCGCGTCAATCTTTTTTACCAAATCAATCACAACCGAAACCACAATTAGAAGCGCCGTACCGCCAATGGCCAGAGACTGGATACCCGTCAGAGAACCCAGAATAAGAGGCAGAATAGCGATAATGCCCAAAAAGAGCGCGCCAACCAAAGTCAGACGAATGAGGATGCGTGAAATATAATCGGCAGTCGCCTCGCCCGGTCGCACCCCGGGGACAAAGGCTCCGGATTTCTGAAGATTGGTGGCAATAGAATCCGGATCAAAAGTAACGGCGGTATAGAAGTAAGTAAAGAGAAAAACCAACACAAAATACGCCGAAGTGTAAAACCAATTATTTGTCAGTAACGTCAGTGCGAAACTAGCCGTCTTTTCTATGATAGCGACGCTCGATTGGGCCAGAAATTGGAAAATCATTTGGGGAAAGAGAAGAATAGACAGGGCGAAAATAATGGGAATAACACCGGCTTGATTAATGCGCAATGGCAGATAGGTAGAGAGACCGCCGTAAGTGCGCCCCCCGCGAACCTGTTTGGCGTAAGTGATAGGTATCGGCCTTTCCGCTTCTGTGACTACCACCACGCCAAAAGTAACCAAAACAGCGATGGCAAGACCGGCGAGGTAGACAGGTAATTGCGCCAAATCAAATGTGAAAAAAAGCTGGCTGGCTGTCGTTGGCAGTTGCGAGACAATGCCGGCGAAAATAATAAGAGAGACACCATTACCGACACCAAATTCCGTGATGAGTTCACCTAACCACATTAGAAGCATTGAACCGGCGACAATCACTAGGATATCTACCAAAAGAATATTGATGGAAAGTGGAGGAAGAACACTTTGCCCTTGAAGAAGCTTGATGAAGGCATAACCTTGGATAATGGCGAGCGGCACGGTCAGGAGCCTAGAATACTGAGCGAATCGACGTCGGCCTATCTCTCCCTCTTCTTGAGACAATGCCTTGAGTTTAGGTACCATGACAGTCAAGAGTTGCATGATGATTGAAGCCGTGATGTATGGACCGACACCAAGCATCACAATGGACAGATTTGAGAGTCCCCCTCCGGAAAAGAGATTCAGTAGATTAAGAAATTCACTTCCGGCAAATAAACTCTGCAGGCGCATGGTATCAATGCCCGGGATAGGAATGATGGCAAACAAGCGGGAAACAGCTAAAATGCCGAGAACAAATAATATCCGATTGCGCAGCGATCGGTCACTCAAAATGAGTTTCAATTTCTCGCCAAATTTAGACATTGGATTTCTTTTTAGCTAAAAACTCCTTAAGAACCAACCCCTTAAGCCGAGGTTGGAATGATTTTAAAGATGACTTGCCACGACCGCGAAGTTTCGGTATGCGTTTGATGATGTCACGCATTTCCGGTCGCTTCTTGTGACCGGCGCGAGCGTTCTGACCCTTAGTGCCACGGCCGGATGTTTTGCCACGCGTACCGCCGCGCCCAACTTGTCGAGCACGTTTTCTTTTTGTTTTTGCTTGAAGATTATGAAATTGCATAAAATTAGACCGATTCTTAATTTTTATTTTTTATTTTAGTATGCTCAAGTTGTTTAAGCGCTTTTATGGCCGCGTAAGCATTGTTGATCTTATTCTTCGATCTTGAAAAAAGTTTGGCGCCTATTTCTCTAAGCCCGGCCAATTCAAGAACCGTGCGTACGGAACTACCCGCGAGAATACCCTTGCCGCGAACCGGCATAATTTTAACGCGTGAAGCGCTGAATTTTGCCTCCACTTCGTGCGGGATAGACATTTCCTTAGTGGTATTGACCGCAATCATATTCTTTTTAGCATCACGAAATGCTTTTTCTATGGCAAGTGGGGTATCGGATGCCTTACCTTGACCCACACCTACCGAGCCCTTTTTATTGCCCGCCACCAGACAAACCGAGAAGTTAAAGCGTCGACCACCGGCCATCACTCGAGTGACACGTCGCAGACTGACGATCTTTTGTTCAAACTCCGGCTTGACGCGGGCATCTCGACGAGATGGCCGTCGGCCGGGTCTCTTTCCTCTATCACGGCTCCTACTCTCTCGAACTGCGGGTGTTGGAGTAAGCGGGGTCGGATTAACGGCAACAGTTGTATTTGTCTCTTCGTTCATATTAGAATTTCAATCCGGCCTTACGCGCGCTATCGGCCAAATCACGAACTTTACCGGTATAAACGTAGCCGCCCCGGTCAAAAATCACCTTTTCGATCTTTTTGGCAATCGCTTTCTTAGCAATCTCCGTACCCACTTTGGTAGCGTCTGCGCCTTTCGCAGAAACCAGAGTAATGGCCTTATCATCATCAATAAGCTGGGCGTAAATAGCAGTATTTGATTTGAAAACACAAAGGCGCGGACGCGTGGAGGTGCCGGAAATTTTTGCTCTTATTTTCTTATGTCTTCTATCACGCGTGATTTGCATTATACTAATTTTTTACCCTGCTTGCGTCTGATAATCTCATCACTGTAACGCATACCCTTACCCTTGTATGGCTCGGGCTTCTTAAGCGAACGAAGTTTTGAAGCAAACTGTCCAACTTCCTCTTTGTCCGGGCCAGATATAGTTATCACATTTTTCTCGGCAGTAACCTTTAAACTTTTTGGAACTGGAACAGTTACCGGGTGAGAAAATCCGAGGGCCAAATTAATTTTGTTTCCATTCACTTCAGACTTAAAACCAATACCCTCGAGAATAAGTTTCTTTTCGAATAATTTGTTAACGCCGGAAATCATATTAGTGATGTGAGATGCATAGGTGCCCCATAAGGCGCCCGATGCTAGCGTTATTTTTTTTGGATTAACACTTATCTCATTGCCATTAATTTTGATTTCAAGATCTTGGTGCCAGGGGCGCGAAAGTTCCCCCAACGGACCCTTGACCACGACATTATTATCAGAAATAGTTACTTCTGTCTTGTCTGGAATGATTATTGATTTCTTACCTATTCTGGACATATTAACTATTTATAGTGAGCGTAGTCGAACTACCATATGGTGAACAGGGCTTCCCCACCGAGATTCGCCCGTCTGGCTTCGCGGCCAGACATGATTCCTTTTGAGGTAGAAAGAATAAGGGCGCCGTAGCCACTTTTGACGGCGCGAATATCGGAGGCTCTCTTATAAATTCTTCTGGATAGTTTGGAAATTCGCTTCACTCCTTTGATTTTAGGTACTTGTCTGCCGGTAGGTAGGCGTGATTCTCCAAATAAAAGTCCGATGGCCAACATTTTTTTGCCCTTTTTGGACTCGGTGCCCGCGTCCTTGACAAATTTTTCTTTTTTCAATACTTCCACTATAGAGTGTTTGAGTTTGGAGTATGGTACCCATATACGATCATGACCGGCATTCCCGGCATTTTTGATCTGTATAATCATGTTTGAAATGGTGTCCATAGAATTACCAGGAAGATTTTTTTATACCCGGAATTTTGCCTTCATTAGCCAGCTCTCTGAAACAGATGCGACAGAGGTCAAAGTCGCGCATATAACCGCGTCCCCGACCGCAACGAAAGCAACGCGAAGTCGCCCGAGTGGAAAACTTGGGCTTCTTTTTCGACCTTGCTATTACAGATGTTTTAGCCATAACTAAACAAAAAGGCTTCTAAAGCCGTTGCGACAGCTTAACATAGCGAATACTCATATTCAAGCTCACTTATTTGGACAAATAAAAAGAGGTGATGGCCTAGCCGCGCCATCACCCCTTGCTCCTATAACCCCAGACAGAGTTAGTTGCGCTTGGGTAAGTTGAGCCCAAGCCTTTCCCCAAAAACTTGGGGTACGCGACAGGGTCAATCGATCATCCCATTCTCGGGCGTAATCGTGGAAGCCGACGCTCCCACAAAGACAGCGAATCTCCTCATGATTGTTCTCACCCCCTCTCTATCACTAAAAGTCTTCTAGCACTATACCAGATTATATTTATCCCTGCAATACTACCGTATATCACGTATATCAAAATTAAGATTCTTATTTCTTAAACGGGAAGCCGAGATGAGTAAGAAGTTTACTTATAAATATCATGATCATCGATTGCCAACAGATTTGCTTCATTTTCTGAAACGTACTCAAACACAATGCGATATTTATAGTTGATAGAAAACGCCCAACAATCATCTAGCTTTCCATGTAATTTGTGAACTTTGAGAGTGCTATGACTAATCTGACTCTTGAATAAATTGATTCTTATTTTAGCCTCATCCTTTAGGGCGGGTTCTAATTTCTTAAGTTGCCTTAGGAATTTAGAGCTGTAACTTATAGTAATCACTTTCCCATTATATTTTCTTTAGTAATTCATCAAGATCTCCTTTAAAGACTTTGCCTTCTCTTACTTCTCTTTGTGCTTGACGAATATCACGAATAAGCTTGGGGCTATAAGAGACCCCAATATCAAACTCATCATCAATATAAGCTTGAGTGGCTCTTTTAAGAACAGTCGACAACGGCAAGCCGTCCTTCCTAGCCTTTCTCATGGCTTGTTCTTTAAGCTTTTTATCTATTTTAAATATTACTTGTTCAGTCATGTATATATATTATATAGACAAAGTATATATGTCAAACTTGTTGTAAATTAATAAAAGTGGAAACGTGTTGGACACATCTTTTACTCTTTTTATTATGATCTAGCCATTCCACAAGTAATGTACAAAAAACAACCAGCCCAAAACCATACAATAAGCAACATTAATAATAAAAATAAAATTATAGAAATAGTTGCAATGATGTTTATCTGACGTCGATATTTTCCGCTTCTAAAATAATTCGCTGATAACGCGAGAACCGACAGAACTAAAACCGGTATAAATTCCAGTTGAATCAAAAGAGGCAGATTGGCTCGTAACTCCTGAAAACTAAACATGGTTAAATTATACTACTAAGTTACTATTTCTTAAACGGGAAACCGAGATGGGTGAGGAAAGCAACAACTTCTTCTTTAGACTTCGCGGTGGTAACTATAGTCACGGCTAGACCAAACACATCCTTAAGTTCTTCATCCGAAGTTTCGGGAAAAATGTTGTTTTCCTTAATGCCCAAAGTATAGTTGCCCATTTCATCGGCCGCATTAGGAGAAAGACCGCGGAAATCCTTGGTGCGTGGTAGAGCCAGATGCACCAGCCTGTCCAAAAAATCGAACATGCGCTTGCCCCGTAGAGTCACCTGGTAGCCGACGATATCCCCTTGTCGGGACTTGAAGCTTGCTATCGAAATCTTAGCCCCGCGAGGTGCCGGTTTTTGACTAGTGATACGCGTCAAACGATCTTCAACTACTTTAAATTTTGTTTTGTCTTTAAACGAACCCACTCCGGAAGAAACCACTACCTTCAATACCCTCGGCATTTGCATAGGATTTTTGTACCCCGGTACTACTTTTGACTTTTCTTTGATCATTTATGTATTTTTACATTAGAGACATGAATGGGAAAATTTTTTTCTATAATACTGCCTTTGACGCCACTCTTTTTAGCTCGTTCATGAACTTTTTTAATATTAATTCCTTCTACCAAAACTTGATTTTCACGGGGAAAAGCTTTCAAGATTTTACCCGTCTTGCCCTTATCCTTACCTGCCAAAACTATGATGTTGTCTCCCTTTTTTACATGCATAACGTTTATTTATAGTGAGTTTATTGAACTATATTACTTCGGGGGCTAAAGAAATTATCTTCTGAAATCCCAATTCTCCGATTTCTCTGGGAATCGGACCGAAAACTCGGCCGGCCAATGGTTCCTTGCGAGTTGTGTCCAGGATCACTACGGCGTTTTCATCAAAACGCACATATGTGCCATCCTTGCGTCGGAAAGGAGCTCGCTGTCGGACCACTATCCCGTAAAGAATATCCTTCTTTTTAACCTGCTTCCTGGGCTCGGCTTTTTGAACCGAAAGCACAACGATCTCGCCGATACAAGCCACACGCTTTTTAGAACCTCCAAGCACTTTAAAAACTCGCCCAAGTTTGGCGCCGGAATTGTCCGCGATTTGAATAATGGTTTGAGGTTGAATCATAGAATTAGTTTAATAAGTTTTATAGGTTGTATAAGTTTAAGAAGTTTACAGATATATTATTCCTTATTCAACTTATCTAACTTTTTTAACTTATCAACTAGCATAAAGTGCTTATCTTTTGATATCGGTCTGGTCTCGATAATTTTGACCCTATCACCAATCTTGGCGGTATTACCGGGGTTATGCGCCTTGAATTTCTTGCGTCGTTTTATAAACTTGAAGTAGCGAGGATGTTTCTCGTAACGTTCCACTGAGACTACTATAGTGTCTTTCATTTTATTGGAAACTACCGTGCCGGAAAGTATTTTTGTCATTTTACTTTATTTAACCCGCTTCGACTCAACGAGGAAAGCTCCGTCATAATACGAGCAATATCTTTCCTCATACTCGCTCTCCCTTTGACATTACGAGGCTTGGAGCCGGTCGATCCGAATCTCAATTTACGCAAATCCTCACGTCTTTCTCCAAGAACTTTTGCGAGATCTCCTTTGGACTTATCTTTATACATTGTCTTCTTCATACGATTATCTTGCCACCACCTTAGTCTTGACTGGTAATTTAGTGCCTGCCTTGCGAAGCGCCTCTCGAGCTTCCGTTTCATCTATCCCATCAACCTCAAAAATTATCCTGCCGGCCAAAACCGGGGCAACGTAACCGGCAAGATCTCCCTTACCCTTACCGAGCTTCACTTCAGCGGGCTTGGTGGTATAGGGCATGTCCGGGAAAATACGAATCCAAAGACGGCCAGTCTTACCAATTGAACGGGATAGAACTTTTCTGGCCGCTTCAATCTGGTTGGAGCGAATACGGGCAGCGGTAAGAGCCTTGAGTCCATATGAACCAAAAGCTACCGTCACCCCCCGCGTGGCCACACCGACCTTTAGAGGATTTCTTCTCATCGTGTGCCACTTGCGATATTTAACTTTTTTGGGAAATAACATATTATTTAAAAATATCGCCCTTATAGATCCAGACTTTAACTCCAATGGTGCCATAAGACATAACCGCTTTAGCAAGCGCGTAGTCAACATCGGCGCGCAGAGTCTGAAGAGGAATCCGACCAAGTTTGCGATCTTCTGTGCGACTCATAGTGGCGCCACCAAGACGACCGGCTAGAAAAATACGCACTCCCAACACATCGCGATTGGCCATCACCTTCTCAAGCATCTGTTTCATTACTCTTCTAAATGGTAAGCGTTTCTCAAGTCCTTCCACTATCATTTGCGATACAACAGAGGCGTTGGTCTCGGCCGATTTGATCTCTTTAATATCAAGCCTGACATTCACCTTCTCTCCAATTAATGTACGTTTCAACAGGAGCGACCTAATTTCTTTTTTAAGCACTTCTGCTCCGTCGCCTTGTCGACCGATAATCATACCGGGACGAGAAGAACTGACAATAACACGCAGGGCCTTTTCACTCCTCTCTATTTCTATATCGGCAATGAAAAAACCTTTCAACTTCTTTTCCAAATACTCGCGAATCAAGACATCTCCGCGCAGTGCCTGTTTGTAGCCGGCTCTGGTAGCGAACCAGCGCGATTTCCAATCCCGAAGAATGCCTAGACGATGTGAATATGGGTGTACTGTATGAGTCATAGTCTTAGTTGATAAGTTAAATAAGTTACGCCTTGCTTAAGTTTGATAAGTTTGCCTTATTCAACTTATTGACCTTCTTAGACTTATTAAACTTCATATCAGCGGCAGATAATATAACACTGATATGAGAGGTTCTCTTGCGAATTGGATTAGCCATACCTTTCGAGCGTGGTCGGCGACGATAGAGAGTGGCACCCGCATCAACCTTAATTTCTTTAATAATCAGATCTTCGGTAGGTAAAGATAAATTTTTCGCATTTGCCAAAGCCGAATTTAAAAGTTTCTGAAGAGGCAAAGCGGAACGCTTTGGAATAAACGACAACATTGTAATAGCCTCCCCTACCGGTCTGCCGCGTACAGTATCAGCCACCAAACGCACTTTGCGCGGAGATTGTCTGTAGTTATTAAGTCTTGCCTTTGCTTCATTCATAAATCTCAAATCCTAAATCTTGAATCTATTTCTTAGTTTCCGCTGCTCCTTTAATCGCCTTGGCGGCGGCGATTTCAGTTTCCTTTTGCTTCTGCTCAAGTTCCTTTTGCATTTTACCGCCATGCCTGACGAATTTGCGCGTCAGCGCAAATTCGCCCAAACGGTGACCAACCATATCTTCGGTAACAAATACTTCTATGTGAGTCTTGCCGTTATGGACTCCGAAAGTATAACCGACCATTTCCGGCGCAATCTGGCAGGCCCGTGACCATGTCTTAATGACACCCGCCGTTGTGGGATTCTTGCCATCTATTTTTTTCAATACTCGAGGGTCAACGTAGGGACCTTTTTTGGATGATCTGGTCATGTTAATTAAACGAAACAAGCTCTTCCGAGCTGCCGAGTTATACTATATAAATCAAGCGTTAAAGTCAACCAAAACCCCCTCATATGAAGGGGTTTTGGGGAGTCACGAAAAAACGTGGGTATTATCTAGCTAAATAATACCCGGAAGTTAATTGTGATTTTTTCCGCTTATTTCTCCGCGAATTTTTTCAATGAAGCGAGAAGCCGCTTCCTGTCCGCCGAGACCGAAGGAGAGGCCTAGAGCTAGTGAGACTGCGATGACAACGCCAGTAAAGAGAGTTTGACTAAACGCAACGGCAATACCAAGTTGGGAAAGCGCCACCAGAATGGCAAAAATCCAAATAGCCCACTTGGCAACCGCACCGACAAAGTGCGCCGAATCTATGCCCGCCGTTC
>Ga0209211_10008008_pt1 | contig 14612 bp, 10 predicted proteins | sample RifGroA2_FD_183992 | JGI IMG/M metagenome (GOLD analysis project Ga0209211, IMG submission 183992) | Groundwater microbial communities from Rifle, Colorado, USA - Groundwater A2 (SPAdes) (version 2) | ecosystem: Environmental > Aquatic > Deep subsurface > Groundwater | place: Rifle, Colorado...
CAAATCGTCTTTTTCAACCTGTTTATGCCCGTTCAGTTTAAGCAGGGCTTCTAAATTGATGACAGGGATAAATTCATTCCGGAGCCTTACGGCTTTTTTGTCCACTACATTAATGAGTTCGGATTTCGGGAACCTGACGATCTCACTGACATTGTGGGCTGTAATGGCAAACATAGAATCCATAACACGGACGAGCAATATGCGCATGACTGCCAAAGTCATCGGGAGCCGGATATAAAAAGACGTCCCCTTTCCTTCCTTTGACTCTATCCTTATTGAACCTCTCAGGTCCTCAACAATGTTCCTTTTTACAACATCCATCCCAACGCCCCTGCCCGAGACATCGGTAATTATAGCGCTGGTGCTGAACCCGGGATGGAATATAAGGTCAATAAGCGCGGCCTCCGGCATATCAGCAATCTCGTTCTCGCTGAACATTTTCTTACGCACGGCCTTTTCCCTGATTTTCTCCAGGGGAATCCCGCTCCCATCATCACTAAGCTCTATCAGCACGCTTCCGGCATCGTAACAGGCCGAAAGTTTAACCACGCCTGTTGCAGGCTTTCCGGCTTTCTGTCTTTCCTGAGGAGTTTCCACTCCATGGTCTACAGAATTTCTGAGCATATGCACAAGGGGATCGCCTATCTTATCGATCATTTTCTTATCAAGTTCAATATCACCGCCCTCGATGACCAAATCCACTTCCTTTCCTATTGACCTTGAGATGTCCCTCACCATCCTGTGCAGTGAATCGAAGACAATCGAGAGAGGGACCATCCTCATCCTCAATGCCTTTTCCTGCAACTCTCCGGTAAGCAGCTCATGGATATTGGTATCGTCCTTAACACTGGAGACGAGCTGTTTGATTTTAAGAAAAAGAGTCCTGGCAGAATTAATGACCTCATCTTTATTCTCGGACAATTCTCCCTGTTCAAGGCCGGCAAACAGTTTCATGCTCCTGTTTGCTATCATCTCTATCTCCTTCACGTCAAACAGTCTTTGTTTTAAACGGTTCTGATTGGATACTATTTCACCCATCAGCTTAATCAGTTCGTCCAGTTTCTCTGAATTGATACGGACGGTCTCAGCTGCCTTCAGCTTTGTATCTTTAATAACAGCCTGTTGTTGTATCGGCCCCGGTTGAACAGGGGCAGCACCTTCAGCGGGCCTGGAGGGGGCCTCGACCGGAGCAGCCTCCGGAGGTCCGCCTGCATCCACCTTTGGACTTAATATCTCCTCCGTTCCCTTGTCCAAGGAGAGGACGGGTGGGGCCGGGGAAGGCGCTGGTGACGAGGCCGGCAGCGCCCCTTCCGCTGCTTTTGCAAGGTCTTCACAGAGGGCGCTGTTATCAACTGTAATCTCCTGTCCGGCTGATGTTTTTTCAATCATGTCTGAAATAGCATCAATGCCCCTGAAAAGCAGGTCAGCAAGTTCCTTGGAGTGTTTAAGTTTCTTTTCCCTCAAGGCGCCGAGAGCATCTTCCAGCTTGTGTGCCACTTCAGTTATCTGGCTAAGCTTCATCATCCTCGATGAGCCTTTAATGGTATGGGCTGAACGGAAGATCGAGTTTATGGTCTCTGAGTCGTCAGGATTTTTTTCAAGAAATACCAGGCCTTCATTGAGTTTACCCACATGTTCGCGGGCCTCATCAACGAACCTCCCCAGGAATTTTGCCATATCAAAAGCCATAACTTCTCCTTATCACAACTGCCCTTTCAGCCTGGCGAGATTATGATCACACAGGTGGGCTATCTGGTCAACAGAAAATGAAAGGGGGAAAAAAGTGAGTCCATGATCATTATCGCCGCCCTTTTTCAATATTTTAGATGCCATTTCATACGCACGGCAGGCCTTTTCAGTCTCACCTCTGGCAATGTAAATCTCGGCAAGATAAAAATGGGCCAGCCAGCAGGATGACTGAATATACAATGCCTCTTTAAACCTCTTCAGTGCCATTTCTTCATCATTACGTATTTTGGCAGTCAGACCCAAAAGCAGGTACCCCTCCAGACACAACCTGTCCATTTCAATCCCCTTCAAACATACCATTTCAGCGTCTTCTACCCTCTTCATGTTTATCAGAATACCTGCTTTTAGCATATATCCCTTGATAAAAGACGGGACCTGTAAAATAAGTTTGTCCAAACAGCCCAGGGCTTCCTCATATTTCCTGTTCCTGGCCATGGATAAGGCCTCGTCAAAACTGGCATGTGAATCGCTTCTCCTCTCCGTAGACTGTGCTTTATGCGCGGTCGGCTGCGAAGGTTTATTCGGTTTGTCAGGTAACTGTGCTGCTTTTGTCTTATAATTTCCTGCATCCTTGATCACATATTTATGTTTTTGAGTTTCAAGATTTTTAAGCACAGGTTTTCTCCTGTCATCAAGTGCAAGTTCAATTTCCTTATGGTATATAAATGAGCCATCAAGCTCTATTAGAGACAAAATACCGATATTATGTGATAAGGTCTCAGTGGAACTCACAAACAGGTAACCTTTTTCATTGAGCAGACCAGCCAGGTTCCTGAATATGTTTTTCTGGGTCTCAGGCTCAAAATAAATGGAGACATTCCTGTAAAAGATAACGTCGGCACCCCTGAGTGCATCAGGATATGTATCGCTTAAAAGGTTAAGCTTCTCAAATTCAACATTTTCTTTAACAATATCTTTGATTTTATACAGGTTGTTCGCTACACTTTCAAAATACTTTCCCTTAAGGTCATTGTCAAACCCCCTGAATGAATGTCCATAAAAAACCCCTTCAAGGGCCTTGCCGACAGCCTCGGTGTCAATATCAGCGCCAATAACCCGAACAGAATCCCGGACCCCGGTCCCGAATTTTTCCATCAGGGCCATAACAAGTGAATACGGCTCTTCACCTGTCGAACATCCCGCACTTATAATCTTTATCTTATCTCCGGACTTTCTGTTAACAAGCATTTCCGGGATTAACCGTTCAACTAACAGTTGCAGGTGAACAGGTTCACGGTAAAAATATGTCTCATTTATAGTCAGGAGATTTACCAGCTCGTTGAACTCGTCCTGGTCCCTGAGCAAATGATCAAGGTACATGTCATGCGACTCTATCCCGTTTTTTGACATTCTGGCACAGATACCATCAGAAAGTTTTACAACCCTTGACTCGTCAAAATAGAGGCCGCATTTCTCTTTAATAAGATTTTTAAAAGGCTCCAGATCCATCAATCACCAAAGCATTACCAGTTTTTTCCGTACCGCATTTTTACTTTCTGTTAAGAATATTAACGATCTCTCCGCCTATAGCGTCAAGCGGAAGAACCTTGTCAATGCAGCCGCTGTCTATTGCCACCTTTGGCATCCCAAAGACAATACAGCTTTTCTCGTCCTGCGCAATAGTAAAGCCTTTTGCTTCTTTTATTTTTTTCATCCCTATCACCCCGTCACTACCCATACCGGTAAGTATAATTCCAACGGCCCTTTGTCCATAGACATCGGCAACTGACGACAAAAGAGTGTCACATGAGGGGTGGTAGATGTCCTTTGGAAGTCTGTCTATCAGAGAAATCCTCTTTGAACTGCTGACCTCCATGTGCTTCTCGGAAGGTGATATATAGACAGTCCCGGCATCAATTGGCTCTCCATCAACCGCTACCTTTACAGCCAGCTTTGTGACCTTTTTAAGCCACTCTACCATTCCTGACACAAAACCGTCCGAAATATGCTGGGCAATAACAATTGGACAGGGAAGTTTTTCAGGCAACCCAGTGAGGAGAATTGAAAGAGCTTCAGGCCCACCTGTAGATGAAGCAATAGCGATCAACTTGTCGGTATTCCCAACCCTGATCTCGGGTTTCTTTACAGGTTTTATGTCCTTTATAGCATGCCTTCCGCTGATGTGGGTAATGACTTTTATCGTAGACAGGAGTTTTATCTTGTCTAAAAATTCATGAGCAGCCTCGATATTGACCTCAGGTTTTACCACAAGGTCCAATGCGCCTTTTTCTATTGCGGTATATGCAGTATTAGCGTCTCCCCTGGTGGTAACAACAAGTATGGGCACAGCGCATGAGGCCATTATCTCCTCTATCGCCTCGATGCCGTCCATTACAGGCATTTCTATGTCCATAGTCACAATATCAGGCTTCAGCTCCCTGACCTTTTCTACGGCCTCTTTGCCATTCTTTGCCTCTCCCACAACCTGGATGTCGTTGTCTGTTGCTAAAATAGCGACAATCAGTTCCCTTGCAAAGGTACTGTCGTCAGTGACCAAAACCTTTATCGTTCCCATTAAGTATTCCCCTTATCTTATTAACTCTTCAATCTGAATTTCTCTACGAGTCCCTTCAAATCATCTGATAATGACGCAAGTTCCTTGCTGACGTTATTTATCTGTCCGATGGAATCAGATGTCTGCCTTACTCCGGATACGATCTCTCTGAGAGCGACCGCCACCTGACTGCTCGCGCTCTTCTGCTGCTGGGTGGACATCGATATCTGTTTTGCAGACTTGTCAGTTTCCTCTGCTACATTAACAATATCAATAAGCATCGAAACCGTTTGAGTTGCATAGTCCACGCCTTCCTGGATCGCCTTCGAACTCGTTTCAGAAGCTATCACCAGTCGGTTAACGGCTTCAAGTATCTCGTTGATCTTAGACTCTATCTCCCCGGTTGATTCCATAACGTTGTCAGCAAGTCTGCGGATCTCAACTGCAACAACTCCAAACCGCTTCCCGGCCTCTCCTGCGCTTGAGGCCTCAAGCGCAGCGTTAAAAGCTATAAGTTTTGTCTGGTCGGCAATATTGTTAATAATCCCCATTATTTTGGTTATCTCTTTTGACTTTTTGCCGAGTTCAACGATCTCTCTAATGTTGTCCTGGTTGTCAAGATGAATATCATTCATCTTCATGGTTATAGTCTCAACGGCTGTAGCGCCTTCTTTCGTATCTTTCCACGATTTATTGGCAACATTTACAACTGAATCCGTATAATCGGCAATCTGGGTAGATGAAGATGACAATTCCTCCATAGTAGAAGATATTTCAGCTACTGAACTGGAAAGTTGTGTTGAAAAGGCTGCCTGATGTTCAATTGTTCCTGATATCAGCTCCACCTGCCTGTTGATTATCTGTGACCTGCTTGATATATGAGACATTGCATCGTGCAGTTTGTTGACAAGCCCGTTAAAGGACCTGCACATCTGGGCTATCTCATCATTACCTTCTACCTGCATTTCCCTTGTCAAATCGCCTTTCTCAACAGCCTCGATCATTTCCTCAGTCGCCTTAAGCGGCTTGATAATGCTGATCATGGTCTTTGCGTTGGCCACGACAACTGCAGCAAGAATCAGTAAAGAAGCAATGACCATAAAAGTCATCGAGGCACTGACCGTATTGCCGACGTTCTTGACAACATCCTGCTGTTTCTGTGATATGGACCTGACCTGCTGCTCTCCTTCTTTTGACTGCTTCAGGGACACAGCCTTGATCTCTTCCATGGATTTCTGCATTGCTGCATCACTTGACAAGACATCTTTTTTGGCTTTTATGATTTTTTCTATGGATACACCTACGCTCTCCATGGCCTTTATCATAAAGTCTGAGTTTTTCTGCATACTGTCCTGCCGCGCCTGTCTGAGAACTGACTTCAACTGCTGGATGTTTTTAACAATTCTGTCTCTTGTCCTGTTGACGTTCAGGACCACACTCTCGAGTTCCTGGGCCGACTGGCTTAACATGACAAGCCTCACACCTGCGTTTAATTCCTTGATGTCTGCATTTATCGAGTTACCTGTATCATTGATGGTATCAGCTGAATAAGCCAGGCGTCTGGAGCTCTCCATATTTTCATTTTCCTTGACGATCTTTATTTCAAAACCGTCAATAAATTCAGTCATCTTTGAATTTAATGAGTCAAGGGAAGAGTTAATATTTCCTTTTGACGATGCGTATGCATCAATATTTCCGTCAGTGAATGATACTGTCTTGGCAGCGATCAACCCACCATCTTTCAGTATCTGATCGCATACCTTTATTATCACGTCTTTAGCTTCCTTGATTATTTCAGGTTCGCCCTTGCTGTAATTTATAGACTGGACAGAGCCGGATAATGCCTTTACCCTTTCTTTCAAAGGACTTAGCTTGTACTTGTTTTTTATGGAATCAATTTCAAGGATGGACATCTTTATGTCCTGAAGTACGAGTTGGGTTGTCAGCAGTTTTTTAATAGTTCTGTTGAGGCTGATGCTGGATTCCTGGGCAGCAGTTACGACTCCCCTGGCATTCGCATTCAGTTTGTCTATGTTTTCCTTTATAGCTGATAATGATTCTTCAACTTTTTTAAAGGCAGCGTTCACATTCACGGTTTCAGTCCTGAAAAGAGAAGCGCTCTGTATCCTCCGGTCAACATCCTGAATGACCGATTTGTATATGCCCCTGAACACTTCAACATCCGCTTTTGATGTCTGGACGTTGAGGGTTTGTATATCTTTATTAATACCTTCAATCGCTTTGACATCCCTTTCTATATTTATTGATACCTGTTTGACTTCGTTTTCACTGCTTGACAGGCCGAGATGCATAAGGTCAGCTGATATTTTTTCGATCATCTGCTGCAGTTCAAGGGTCTTTACCTGTAATGGCGTGGATTTGCCTGTCAACATATAGACGCTCGACCTGATTTTAAGCGTTGCGAATATGCTGACAACCAGAATCAGGGCTATTCCCCCGACCGTAAGCGCAACATTCAGAATAAGTCTTTTCTTAACAGTCATAGAGTATCACCCTTTCCCTCTCAATTTGAACTGCTCAACAATTCCCTTCAAATCCTCCGACATCCTGGCCAGGTCCCTGCTTACCTCATTGATCTGACTTATGGAATTGGTGGTCTGCCCGGTCCCCGACACAATCTCCCTTAAGGCCCCCACCACCTGGCTGCTCGCTGTCTTCTGTTGCTGGGTGGACAAGGATATCTGTTTTGCGGCCTCAGTTGTAGACTGGGCATCTTCAACTATATCTACAAGGAATGAGGCTGTCTCGCTTGAATGTTCAATGCCCTCATGAATGCCTTTCATTCCTTTTTCAGAGGCTATTACAAGACGGTTAATAGCTTCCTGTATCTCGTTCACCTTGGTCTCTATCTCACCCGTGGATTCCATGACGCTGTCTGCCAGCCTCCTTATTTCAACTGCCACAACGCCGAACCTCTTGCCTGCCTCCCCTGCGCTTGAGGCCTCAAGTGCTGCATTGAATGCTATCAGTTTGGTTTGATCTGCGATAGTATTGATTATTTCCATGACCTTGCTTATTTCCTTTGACTTTTTCCCGAGTTCGACGATCTCGCTGATACTGTTTTGGTTGTCACTATTTATATCGCTCATCTTCATCATGACCTCTTCTACTGCCGTGGCCCCTTTTTTGGTGCTCTCCCAGGTCCTCGTAGCGATATCCACTACAGAGTTCGAATGTTCAGATATCTGTTTGGAAGAGGCGGAAAGTTCTTCCATGGTTGCGGTGATCTCAGACACCGCGGCAGACTGCTCGGACGCGGTAGCTGCCTGCTGCTCAACAGCCGCAGCTATTTCGCTGGCATACGAATTAATACCCATGACTGTATTTGAGACCTTACTGATTACATCATGCATCCTCTCTGTGTAATTGTTAAACCAGTGGGCCAGCTCTCCTATCTCGTTACTGGTGGTAACTGGTATCTTGATAGTCAGGTCATTATTGAAATCCTTGATTGCGGCAATAATCTGTTCAACCTGCCCGCTTACATGCCTATTGATGAAGTGTGTTGCGAATATTGCAATTACAGCAATAAGAATTAAGAAAATAACGGCTTTTATAATAACATTCGAAACAATGCCTGATGCCGTAATCAGGGAAAATAACGACATTCCTGTGACCATCGGGACAATAACAAATAACAATACCTGCCTTCTTAATGACATCTTAATGTTCGACATCTTATCAAATGACATTTTCACCTCATTATTACAGGGGCCTGATCTCAGGCCTTAAGCCTGAATTTCTCAACAATTCCCTTTAATTCCCCGGACATCCTCGCCAGGTCCCCGCTGATCTCCTTGATTTGATTTATTGAATTCGTGGTCTGTCCGGACCCTGAAACTATTTCTCTCAATGCGCCGACCACCTGGTTGCTCGCAGTCTTCTGCTGTTGTGTTGACAGGGAAATCTGTTTTGCGGCATTTGTGGTTGACTGCGCTGCCTCAACAATATCCATAAGCAACGATACGGTCTCACTTGAATGTTCAATCCCCTCCTGGATGCCTTTAGACCCTTTTTCCGATGATATGACCAGCCGGTTGGTCTCTATCTCTCCGGTAGACTCCATTACACTGTCTGCCAGCCTCCGGATTTCAACTGCAACAACGCCGAACCTCTTCCCTGCTTCTCCTGCGCTCGACGCCTCAAGTGCCGCGTTAAAGGCTATCAGCTTTGTCTGGTCGGCAATTGTATTGATTATCTCCATGACCTTGCTTATTTCCTTTGATTTTTTCCCAAGGTCAACTATCTCACTGATGCTGTTCTGGTTGTCGTTATTTATATCACTCATCTTCATCATGACCGTCTCAACTGCCACGGCGCCTTTTTTTGTGTCCTCCCAGGTCTTGGTAGCAATATCAACCACAGAGGCTGAATGCTCCGCTATCTGGGTAGAAGAGACTGATAGTTCTTCCATTGTGGAAGTAATCTCGGACACTGCCGCTGATTGCTCTGATGCCGTAGCAGCCTGCTGCTCAACAGCCGCTGCTATTTCGCTGGCATATGCATTAATACCCATAACAGTATCCGAGACCTTCCGGAGTATCTCATTCAGATCGTCGGTATAATGGTTTAACCAGCGGGCAAGCTCGCCTATCTCGTTAGTGGTAGTCACCGGTATTTTTACGGTCAGATCGTTATTTGAGTTTTTAATTATCCGGATAATTACGTCTATCGGTTGATTGACCAGTTTGTCGGCAAAATATCCTGCGGTCAAGATTGTTATCAGGATAATAACCAATGAAAGAATTATCATGATATTTGATACGGAGATAAATGCAAAAATGCACGAAGATAGAACAACAGGAACAACGGCCAATATTAAAATCTGTTTTTTTAATGACATATCACCGTTTAAAATCTTCTTCAATATTGAATCCATATTCCCCCTCGACTAATTTGTGGTCTACTCTTTTCAGTTTTGAATCAACCTGTAAAAATCAACAAGCAGGATAATTTCTTCATCCTTTACAGCAGCACCCCATATGGCCTTTGGTCCTTTGCATGACGAGATAAGCGGTGGAATGGGCCGAATTGAATTCAGGGAAATTGAGCCTATCTCATCAGGCTGGTCTATTAAAATGCCATATGCCGGTCCTTCATTTTTTATCAGCAGTACCTTTGGAGAGTTATATATAACCTGACTGTCCCGAAAAGGCAATTCATCATTAAACCTGTGGACATTTATCCCCCGCTCGCCGGCCTGTTCGGGCTCCAGCATCTCACTGACCTGAGATGTGTCAACACCCATTCTGGTCCCCATTATGGTAAAAGTGAGCAGTTGTATCTCTTCGCAATGACCACTCCCAATATGGACCTCTGCAGTCATACTGTGATCTTTCCAAATATTTTTTCAACATCAAGAAGCGTGACATTTTTATTGTCATGTAACATCTCACCTGATACAAAGTCCCTGATGGAGTTATTGAGGGTTGAAAGCGGGGGCTTTATAGAACTGACAGGGACATCAATAACATCAACAATAGAATCTACAAGTATGCCTGAGCGCATATCATTCCTGGCAGCTACTGCTATGCGACTGTGTTTAGTCTGTTTTGAATCAGGCAGTCCCAGGAACTTGTTGATATTGAGAACGGACTCGATATCTCCCCTTATATTTACCACTCCGAGGATAAAATCCGGAGAGCCCGGGACATAATAAATGTTAACAAGTGGAAGTATTTCCTTGACGTCATCGCCGTAAAAACCATAATAATCGTCCACGAGCGAAAAGACAACTATCTTTGTCTTTTCTTCCTCAACATCAACTATTTTTTCCCTTTCTCTGCGTTTTATTACCTCTTCCAATATTATGTCGCTTGTTCTTTTTTCATCGGGCATGGATATATTCACCTTTCACAACTGTTATCCAATCTATTAACCTGCACTGATACTACATCTATCTGAAAAACCATCCTATAATAACATAACTCAGGATTCATTTGTTTCTCTCAATGCCTTCAAAACCTTCTCCCCTTCTATCTCAAGACCTTCACAAAGCAGGCCTGTTTTATTCATGTCTTTATCTTTGATGGAAAGTTCTATTTTATACGCCTCGTCCCTTAATAACAGTGCCCCAATCATGGATGCCGCCCCTTTTATCGAATGCGCAAGCCGTTCTACAAGGGCGATATCATTTTCCTTTACGGCATTCTTTAGTTTTTCAATCTGGCCAGGGACATTCTTTGCAAATATCTCTCTTATCCTTTTTAGCATTTTTTCGTCACCCTCAAGCCACTTAAGGGACTCACCTTTATTAACTGTATTACCATTACTTGCCGGCTCCGGTTCCATCATAATATCTCCTCTTTATTTCTGAATAGTTATCCCTGATTATTCAAATTTAATGCCATCTTCTAACCCATTGTTTTAATTGCATACACTATTATTTCAAGCCAACTATTCATGGAATTATTCCAGAGGCCATGGAAACTCTCCAGAACTAATCCAGGCTTATGCGTTTAATCCGTATTCTTTTATCTTTGTGAGGAGGGTCTTATAATCAATCTGCAATAAAGCCACTGCTTTTGTCTTATTACCATTTGAAATTCTCAAGGCATTCGTAATAGCATTCTTCTCAAGGTTTTTAACAGCGTCCCTAAGTGGAAATAAAAGGATATCGTCCTTTTTGTCACTTATGGGGTCAGCCATAAAATTTATATGCCTTCTTTTTATAATGCCGTCATCAGCGAGAAGTGCAGCTTTCCTTATAACATTCTTTAATTCCCTGACATTTCCCGGCCAATGATATTGGAACATGCTTTTCATTGCGTCATCGTCAATCTCCCGGAACTGCCTGTTGAATTCAGTTGATGCTTCAAGCAGGAATTTTCTGCAAAAAAATGGGATATCATCAAGCCTTTCCCTTAGAGGGGGTATCGTTATTATAAATTCCCCCAAACGAAAAAAAAGGTCTTCCCTGAATTCTTTATTTGAGACACTCTCTTTAATATTCCTGTTAGTTGCGGTAATTAACCTGACATTTATATCCACCGGCTTTATGCTGCCGATCGGATAAATTCTCTTCTCTTCCACAACAGTGAGCAGCTTGGACTGAATAGAAAGTGGAATGTTCTGCAGTTCATCAATAAAAATTGTACCCCCGTTTGAGAGCTCAAAATAACCCTTCTTTTTCCGGTCCGCGCCTGTAAAGGCCCCTTTTTCATGTCCAAAGAGTTCACTTTCGATAAGGGTCTCGGGTATTACTCCAACATCAACCTTTACAAAGGCATTTTCAACCCTTTTACTCAAACTGTGTATTGCACTGGCAATAAAGGACTTTCCTGTTCCTGTCTCTCCCTGTATGATTATTGAAAAATCACTCCATGCCACCTTTTGTATCTGCTCTATCACATCTCTTATGGCCCTACTTCTTCCCAACAAACATTCGAGTGAATTCTCATATGCTGTATCAAGGTTTTTCACCTTGCGCAGCAGCTCACTTTTTTCAATCGCCCTTTTAAGTGTGACAATGAGTTTGCTTATTTGTGGTGGTTTTTCTATGAAATCGTAAGCGCCGATTTTAATGGCTTCCACAGCGGTAGGGATATCGCCATAGGCTGTTACAATGATAACAGGAACGTCCTCATAATGCTTTTTAAGTTCATTCAGGGTCTCAATCCCATCCATCTCAGGCATCCTGAGGTCAAGAAGAACAGCGTCAAACTCTTCTTCCCTGAACATCTCTATGGCATTACGACCATCATATGCCTCAGACACTGAAAAACCGTTTTCCTTAAGTTTCTCTGTCAGGGCATACCTTACTATCTCTTCATCGTCTACAACAAGGACCTTGCTCATACCTACATCCTTTCCGGGGCCTTGACCCCCAGCATCTTTAATCCATGCCTTAAAACAATCCCGATGGCTTCACACAGTGCAAGCCGGGCGACTGTAAGCTCAGGGTCTTCCGAGATTACCTTGTATTTGTGATAATAGGGATGGAACATGCCGGCGAGTTCCTGGAGATAAAAGGTTATCCTGTGCGGCTCATGGAGCAATGCCGCATTCCTGAACATCATAGGATAAAGCAGTAGTTTCTTGATGATACTCATCTCCTCTTCATTAAATAAATCGCCGTTGAAGTCTTGAAGGACGGGGACAGTCCCGATTCTACGACTCCGCTCCGCTCCGTCCGTAAATCTGGGACAGTCCCCTTTGGCTACTGTTTCCTTCGCCTTTTCAAATATACTGTTGATCCTTGCATTGGCATACTGGACATAAAAAACAGGGTTTTCCGAAGACTGTGCCTTTGCTACTTCTATATCTATCTCAAGGTGACTGTCAGACCTTCTTGTTAGAAAAAGGAACTTTGTAGTATCAGGCCCAATATCATCAATTACCTCTCGAAGGGCAATGAATTCCCCTGCCCTTTTTGACATCTGAACAGGCTGGCCCCCCTTTAAAAGTGAAACAATTTGCACAAGGAGTACTCTGAACTTATCCTTAGTACATCCGAGCGCCTGCATTACTGCCTGCATCCTTGGGATATAACCATGGTGGTCAGCGCCCCATATGTCTATTATTTCATCGAATCCCTTTTCTAATTTTTTCCGGTGATACGCAATGTCAGGTGTAAAGTATGTATAGTCGCCGTCTTTCTTGATAAGGACCCTGTCCTTATCATCCCCGAAAGCAGTTGATTTAAACCAGGTAGCGCCGTCCTGTTCATAAATATAGTCGTGCGCCTTAAGGTCATTTATTGATTTCAGGACTTCTCCGCTCTCATAAAGGTCCTTTTCACTCTGCCAGGTATCAAAGAAAACCCCAAAATCCTCAAGGTCCTTTTTGATAAGATCAAGCATCTTCTTGTATGAAAAATCAGTCACCTTCTCAAGCAGTTCGGAGTCATCCAGCGCCGGGGACAGTCCCGATTCTACCGCTCCGCCTTGCTCCGCCGGTAAAGCTGGGACAGTCCCCTCTCTGTCTATGAATTCTTTTGCAATCTCTTCAACGTAATCCCCTCTGTATCCGTCGTCAGGGAATGAATGATCGAGACCTGATAATTGTTTGTATTTGGCAAAAACAGACATTCCAAGCAGCTTTACCTGTCTGCCGGCGTCATTTATATAAAATTCCCGTTCTACCTGGAAACCCGCCTCACTTAATAGATTGGACAGAGCAGCCCCAAGGGCAGCGCCCCTGCCATGCCCTAAATGTAACGGTCCTGTAGGGTTAGCGCTTACAAACTCTATCTGTACCCTTTTACCTTTACCTATGTCCTCCCTGATAAACCCGTCTTTTTCATTAAGCAGCTTTTTAAATTCATTGCAAAGGAATTTTTTTGTAAAAGTAAAATTAATAAATCCGGGACCTGCTATATCTATCCTTTCGAATATGTCTTCATTATTAATTGCATTAACAATGTCTTCTGCAATCTTCCTCGGAGGTTTTTTGAGCTGTCTTGCAAGCCCCATTGCCACAGGGGTCGAGAGGTCGCCAAAGCCTTCTTCCTTCGGAATTTCGATTTCCACTCCACCGCTGGTGACTGTTTTAGAAAGTATTTCTCTGAGGATTTTTTCCATAGTTGTTAAGTTTACCCTATAGTTGCAAAAAATCTCTATAATGACAGGGTTAAGTCTCTGAATTGAGGCCTGTCAACATCAAAACTGACTTCATAAGGGAATAATGGTTAACGTATGTTACTATATTATACTTAATGAGAAGCAGAGACTATGATTAAAAAGTGAGATTGTCGAAAGGGTGCCCAAAATTACTAAAAATAAACGGAACATCAAGAACAGCGCCTGGATAAAGCCTCTTCTACTGCTTCTTATTATAGTTGGCACAACATTTATTTTTTACAAAACAGGATTGATCGCTTTTTTCCTTAACAAGGGGAAAATGCTTCTTTTCATAGATTCGCTCGGGCCCCTTGGATTCATAGGATTCATACTGCTTCAAATTACACAGGTAGTTGCAGCGCCCATTCCAGGAGAAGTTACAGGTCTGCTCGGCGGCTTTTTATACGGTCCTGTACTTGGTGTGCTGTTGTCTACAATCGGTCTCACGATGGGCTCTTATATTGCATTTGCACTTTCAAGGGCTTTGGGACGGCCTTTTGTGGAGAGATTTGTAGAAAAGTCGGTAATGAGCAAATTTGATTACCTGCTTCATCATAAAGGGGCCTTTCTTGTATTTATTCTCTTTCTAATACCAGGGATACCAAAAGATTACCTTTGTTATATTTTGGGACTTGGCCATCTTTCAACTACTGAATTTTTGGTAATAGGCGGGACAGGAAGACTTTTCGGGACTATTTTGCTGACCCTTGGAGGAAACTTTATACGGCATGAGCAGTACAAAAGTTTTTTTATACTTCTTGGTGTTGCTATTGTCGTGATACTTGTTG
>Ga0209211_10008009_pt1 | contig 14612 bp, 10 predicted proteins | sample RifGroA2_FD_183992 | JGI IMG/M metagenome (GOLD analysis project Ga0209211, IMG submission 183992) | Groundwater microbial communities from Rifle, Colorado, USA - Groundwater A2 (SPAdes) (version 2) | ecosystem: Environmental > Aquatic > Deep subsurface > Groundwater | place: Rifle, Colorado...
GATGTCAGGAAAGGATTTTCTGAATCGGAATATTATGCAGTATTGCAAATTTTACCAAGCATTACTTATGAACCAACTGCAGTTCATCTTTTCTCGACCAAACAACCTAGTTTTGCTGTAAAGAATTACATTTCCAGTTCCATGGAAAAGGAACTTAAGAATCAAAAATTGAGAGCTGCCGGTATAAATGAGAATGTACTCAGTTCAATAAAATCGGATGTATCAATACGAACAATTCAATGGACAGAAGATGGAAAAGATAAAGAAGGATCAACAGAAATTGCAATGGCAGTTGGTTATGCCGGAGGATTTCTAATCTATTTTTTTATTTTTATGTTTGGAGCACAGGTAATGCGTGGAGTTATTGAAGAGAAAACAAGCAGGATTATCGAAATAATTGTGTCGTCGGTTCGTCCATTTCAATTAATGATGGGTAAAATCATTGGTGTTGCAATGGTTGGATTAACACAATTTATTTTATGGATTGTTCTCACCTTTGCAATTGTAGCTGGTGTTAAAACAGTAATGTTTCCAGAAATGGGAACAAAAAATGCTCAGGAAGTTGTAGCACAGGATATGTTTTCAGGAGAAAATATCCCTGAAGCTCAACAAGTAATCCAGCAACAACAAAATATGCAGGAGTTTGAAGGTATTTTCAATTCTCTAAAAACAATTAATTATGGCGTTTTAATAGGTTCGTTTATATTTTTCTTTTTGGGAGGATATTTACTTTACGGTTCTCTATTTGCTGCAATAGGTTCTGCCGTTGATAATGAAACGGATACTCAACAATTTATGTTTCCAATAACCATTCCTCTCATTTTAGCAATTTTTGTAATGATGAATGCCATTCAAACCCCCGATAGTCCGGTTGCATTCTGGTTTTCAATAATACCATTTACATCACCCATTGTTATGATGGTTCGTATTCCATTCGGAGTTCCTTATTGGCAATTGGCTTTATCAATGAGTTTACTTGTACTTACATTTATTGCAACAACATGGATGGCAGGTAAAATTTACAGAACCGGAATTTTAATGTATGGTAAAAAAATAAATTATAAAGAACTGTGGAAATGGTTACGCTATAAATATTAAAATTATAAAATACTTTACTTTTTCAAAACTATCTGTTTACTTAGCAGATAGTTTTTTATTTATATAAAATGATGAGAGTAGCTATTATTGATCTTGGAACAAATACATTTAATTTGCTTATTGCTGATATTACTGAAGATAAAAAATACAATATTGTTTTCACAGATAAAGCAGGTGTTAAACTTGGAAAAGGAGGAATAAATAACCAAATTATTACACCTGATGCTTTTCAAAGGGCACTAGATGGTATTTCAAAACATTTAGTTAATATTCAATTATATAAAGCTGAAAAAATAGTTGCAACAGCCACGTCGGGTATTCGAAGCACAAAAAATGGTCATGAATTGGTTGCAGAAATTGAAAAGCAATTTGGAATACAAGTAAATGTTATATCTGGTGACGATGAAGCAGAATTAATATATCGAGGAGTTAAACAGGTTGTTCCATTTGATCATGAGAACGCACTTATACTTGATATTGGTGGTGGAAGTAACGAATTTATAATTGCTAACCAAAATGGTTTACTCTGGAAACAAAGTTTCAACCTGGGAATAGCTCGTTTGCTCGATCGTTTTAATCCATCCGACCCAATAACTGCTGATGAAATTCTAAGAATCGAACATTATATCGATACAGAGCTCTCTCCTTTATATGATGCATTTAATAAGTATAAACCAGTAAGATTAATTGGTTCATCAGGAACATTCGATACAATTCGTTCATTGATTATAGAACGAAAAGGAATGAAACGAGGAGACAATACGGACAAAAATTCATATCGTATTGACCTGATTGATTACCAGAATCTACATACCGATTTATTAAAATCAACATATAATGAAAGGCTGGAAATGAAAGGATTAGAATTTGTTCGTTTAGAAATGATTGTTGTAGCGAGTATTTTTGTTAATTTTATAATCAATAAATTCAATTTAAAATCGATTACTCAATCACACTTTGCATTAAAAGAAGGTATGCTTGATAAAATCATAAACGGATAAGTTATTATATATGGCCAAAATATTAGTTATCGACGACGAAAAAAGCATTCGCGAAACATTAAAAGAAATTCTTGAATATGAGAAGCACGAAGTTGAATTAGCAAGTGATGGAGAACAAGGGTTGGAGTTATTCAAAAGTGACAAGTACGATGTGGTGTTGCTTGATATAAAAATGCCCAAAAAAGATGGACTAGAAGTTCTTGATGATTTACTTGCTGAAACAACAGATATTCCAATAATTATGATTTCGGGTCATGGAAATATTGATACCGCTGTAGATTCAATAAAAAAAGGGGCTTACGATTTTATTGAAAAACCACTTGATCTGAATCGTTTGCTTGTGACTATCCGTAATGCAATGGATAAAAATTCCTTGATTAAGGAAACAAAAACATTAAAAAAACAAGTAAATAAAACCTATGAAATTATTGGAGAGTCAGCACCGATACAAAAAGTAAGAACTATGATCGAGAAGGTTGCTCCAACCGATGCTAGAGTTCTTATTACCGGCGATAACGGCTCAGGAAAAGAATTGGTTGCACGCTGGCTGCACGAAAAAAGTGAAAGGTCATCGAATCCTTTTGTTGAAGTAAATTGTGCTGCCATTCCATCAGAGCTTATTGAAAGTGAGCTTTTTGGTCACGAAAAAGGAGCATTTACTTCTGCTCATAAACAACGAAAAGGAAAATTTGAACAAGCTCATACAGGAACCATTTTTCTTGATGAAATTGGCGATATGAGTTTAAATGCACAGGCTAAAGTATTAAAAGCACTCGAAGAAAAAAAGGTTTCGCGTGTTGGAAGCGACAAAGATATTCATGTTGATGTTCGTATTATTGCTGCTACAAATAAAAATCTGAAAGAAGAAATTCAAAAAAATAATTTCCGCGAAGACTTGTATCATCGGTTAAGTGTTATTCTTATTCATGTACCATCGTTGAACGATCGTAAAGATGATATTCCATTACTTGCTGAGCATTTTAACGAATTAATTTGTGCAGATTATGGCGTAATAAAAAAACTGATTACGCCTGAAGCTATAAAAGAGTTGCAGAAAATTAACTGGACTGGTAATATTCGCGAATTCAGGAATGTACTTGAACGACTTATTATTCTTTGCGATAAAGAAATTACAGGTGACGATGTAATTGCATATGCACAACCGATTTCTAAATAATTATACAATTAGCATTTAACAGCAATACTATTTTTTGCTAATAGCTAAAAGCTAACGACTAACAGCTAAAAAAATGTCAAGAATAGAAAAGGATTTTTTAGGAGAAAAACAAATTTTCAAACAATCGCTTTACGGTATTCACTCTGTCAGAGCTCGTGAAAATTTTCCTGATAATACTCCATTTCATGCCGAATGGTATATGGCAATAGGTCAAATAAAATTAGCCTATTATCTTACATACAATAGTTTCAAAAATTCACTTAGTAAAAAAAGTGAAAATAACCTGGTTCAGTTTTTTGATGATTCAATAATTGAAGCATTAATAGAATCAGCCGAAGAAGTTGCCGAAGGTAAATATTTTCAGCATTTTATTGTTCCTGCAATACAAGGTGGTGCAGGCTCAAGTATAAACATGAATGTAAACGAAATAATTACCAATGTAGCATTAACTAAACTCGATCTCGATCCTGGTGATTATGATACAATTGATCCTCTTGAATACGCAAACATTTTTCAATCAACAAACGACATAATACCATCATCTTTAAAGATGGCTTCAATAAAACTTCTGGTGGAACTCGAGGATAAAATCAATGGGCTGAAACTTGATATTGAAAAACTTGAAAAACAGAGCAGGAATAAGCTTCGTATTGCATATACACAAATGGAGCAAACTGCACCTTCATCGTATGCTATACTTTTCGATTCATACAAAGAAGCTTTATCAAGAGATAAGTTACGTGTTTCGAAATGCATTGAACGAATAAATACATTAAATCTTGGTGGAGGTGAAATTGGAACCGGAATGGCAGTTCCTCAGTTCTTTATTATGGAAGTTATACCAACACTTCAAAAACTCACTAACCTACCTGTTAAAAAAGACGAAAACATGACCGACTCAACTAATAACTTAGATTCGTTGGTTGAATTACATTCCATTTTAAAAACTCATGCTGTAGATCTTGAAAAAATGGTTTCTGATATCCGTTTATTATCATCGGATCTTATTGGTTCAAAAGAAATAAGGATTCCTCAGAAACAAACCGGAAGTATTATAATGCCCGAAAAAGGAAATCCTGTTATTCCAGAATTTGTTATAAGTGTAGCTCATAAAGTATACGCAAACGACATGCTAGTTAGTTCGTTAAGTGCGCAAGGATGTTTGGATATGAATCCATATTTACCAGTTATTGGTAATGCTATTCTCGATAGTATTAAGTTGTTAATAGCAGCAAACAAGACTCTTAAGGAAAATATGTTTGAAGGGCTCACAATAAATAATGATTTAGCAGAAGATCGCTTGTATCATAGTTCTGCTGTTGCAACTGCCTTAACTCCATTTATTGGAAATACAAAAGCATCAAAGCTTGCAAAAGAAATACAAAAAAGCGGCAAAGATATTTTCAGGGTAAATAGCAAACTAAAATTAATTGACCCCGATAAATTGGAAAAAATACTTTCGACACAAAATATTTTAAAACAGGGATTTACCTTAAATGATTTAAAAGATTTTGGAGAATGAAATTTAGATTAACCCGCAAGAATTATCCTTTAATCATTATTTCAATTTTAGGAATTGTTCTTATTGCTTATACAACATCACGCGCATTTTTACTTTCATTAACACATGACGAAAGTTTTACTTACTTGTGGTATGTTCACGAATCATTTATGCAGATTATTTCAATGCATATTCCTAAAGCAAACAATCACATTCTTAACTCTATAGCCATAAAGTTTTTAACCTGGATTTTCCCTGCCAATGAATTTGTTGTACGATTGCCAAATTTAATAGCACACATCGCATATATTGTATTTTCTATTTTGATTTTAAAAAAATACAGAAACCCAGTTCTTATTATTGGTGGATTTATACTTTTAAACTTTAATCCTTATATGCTTGAATTCTTTTCATTAGCAAGAGGATATGGAATCTCTCTGGCGCTATTAACAGGCTCTGTTTACTTTTTTCTACAATTTATTGAAAAAGAAAAACAACAATTTATTTACTTTCCATTCATCTTGGGAGCTTTATCTGCAATTTCAAATCTGATATATATCCATTTTTATCTTGCTTTACTAATTACTTACAACATCATTAAAATCAATAATATACTATCCTTTAGATGTTTTAAAGAAAGATTATCTTCTTTTTTCAGGATTAACATTCCTTCCATTATAGTTACAACAACTCTTGCCCTAATTGTCTTTGAGCCTATTCGTAAGCTCAGTAAGTATAATGAACTATACGGACATGGAAATATAAGTTTTTATCAAGACACAATAATTACATTTATTAATAGTTCAAAATATACCCAAGATTATGGCTCTTTTACTGCGGAAAAAATATCATACCTGCTTTTAGGTTTGATTATGATATTAATAATTACTGCATTATTCGATTTATTTAAAAAGAAATTTTTAATTAGAGATTCCAAATTATCTATATTTCTATGCTTATTATTATTACCTGTTTTGAGCATCATTATGCAACATCAAATACTTGGCAGTGAATATCCAAGTATTCGTTTAACTTTATTCTTTGTTCCTTTATTGGGATTTTCGATTATTGCATTTTACATACACTATAAAAATCGGGTTATTAAGTACTTTTCGCTTTTTATAATCTCACTATTAGCTTTTTTACTTGCATTTCATACACTAAATTCTATGCAATTTAAATATGCCAGTGAATGGAAATACGATGCAGATACAAAAGAGATGACCAACATTTTGAAAAACGAAGTATTAAAAAATTGTCCCGGGAAGCAAGTAAAACTTGGCATAAACTGGATTTTTGAACCAACCATAAATTTTTATCGAATTACTAAAGATTACGACTGGCTTCAACAAGTTACACGCGATGGACTTACAGGGGATTATGATTATTACTATATTTTAAAAGAGAACCTTCCCGAAATAAAAAATGTTGAAATACTTAAGGAATTTAAAACAAGCAATACTTTGCTTTTAAAGAAAGTTGAAAAATAAATTTTTATTTATTTTTCTCAGGCTCACCTTTTAATGCACTTTCGTAATCAGGAAGTTGGATTAATTCCTGATAGTTTTTTGGAAATTTAAATTTTCCAAAGACAGCCCAATAAGCTTCTTTTGTCATAGAATCCCAATGAATTATTGTTCTACGATATTGTAGTGTTTGGAATAAATTAAGACTTATAAGCAGAAAGATTATTAATCCGGAAGTAATTTTTATTATCCTTTGCTTATCAAAAAGGAAATTCAAAAATACTGATAACGGAATAGACAAAAATACATAAGACTCTATTAACGGGCGAGCTCCAAATCCTCCACCATACCACCAGCTCCACCAGCTAAATATAATATACACATTGATTAACAAAAATAGAGTTATTGCAACTGAAAATTCTTTCATTTTTTTAAATAACAAAGGAATCCCCGCTATGGCAATAATCATAATAGGAGTATAAATAAGCCAACCTTTTCGATAACTAAATAAGCCATCAAGTATATGAGATTTTGTGAAATAAAATCTTTCAACCCCATACGAATAATAAAACCATTTTCCGGTAATTGCTTTCCAGTAAATGAGCTGTGGTGAAAAAACTAGTAAAACTAAAAAAGCTATTAATAACAGATGTAACCAGTACTTGCGTAATAAATTAAATTTCTGTTTTAGAGTCTCAAAAGAATATACTCCATAAATTATCGGAATTAAGAAAACAAGTAAATTTGATGGTCGAACCAATATAATTAACCCACCCAGAATGCCTAAAGTAAAACTAGTTATAACAGATTGCTTATTATGCCATTGAATTGTAAAATAAAAAAATGCGCTAAACAGAAAAAAACTAAACGAATGAGACATTTCTCCTTCATTGGTAACATAGAAAAAGAAGTTTGTACCAAATGCAATTATTAAAATACTTAGTGCTGTAATTTTATCGCTGAAAAATTGAAGCTGGATTTTCGATAAAATAATCAATCCCAGCAAACCATAGAATAAACCTGCAAAACAAATAAACATAGAATATATTTGGGAATACCCATTTGCATTAGAATCTGTAATTTGAGCAATCGCATGAGCAATAAAAAAGAAAGGTGAATACAAAACGGAAAGACCCATAGTCATTTTTTGTATCCTCGCTCCTTCCGGTGTATTCTGATACCAAATGCGACCTTCAAAATCTTTTGGCAAACTATCTTTAAATTGAAAAGTTAAATCTTTATAAATAAAAGCTGCAGGCAAATAGGAATAGTAAGAAACAGCATCGTTATTAATTACCAGATTTCTTTTCCATTTTGATATATTAAATACTGTCCATGTGTAAACAATTACAGTAAACAATAAAACCAAAAAAGTATATTTATTATTCTTGAACATATTAAATATATTTACTTTGCTCTAAATAAAACTGGTTCGTTGAAAAATATATACTTCATAATCGTATCCGTTTAAAACTTTAAATGACTCATCCGGCTTAAATGATTTTAATATTTCGAAACGAGGATTCTGAAGTAAAGAATCCAGTGGCAATTGTCCTTCGTTAGGCCCAAACTGTGCATCCCACTGCAGAATACTCCCTTCGGGCATATTTAATCCAGGATTTGAAATATCCGGGATTTTTTCGAAACACCTGTTTTGATCAAAAGGATTTACTCCTAGCTGATGAATAAAGAATAAATCGTAATAGTAAATCTTTTTCTCTGTAAGATTGTTATCTTTAACCCAATCGGCTGCTTGATCAATCAATTCCTCCCTGCCATCTAACTTTACAGGAACTTTGTAAATCTGAAAAGGAAGCTTTATAACGAATACAATCACAACAATTTTAACTACCAGCTGCAAAATCTGTTTAAACTTGAATAAATCAAAAATAAGATTAAATCCTCGCAAGCTAAGAATAGCAGCTACAGGCATTACTGCAGCCATTACTCTAATTAATCCTAGTGAACCGCCAACACCCTTCCACCATGCGATAGAATGTGCTGTAAGATAAATAAAGTAGCTTCCCAGAATAATAAGACTTTCTAAGGTAATTTGTTTTCGCTTTTTTTGATATCTTATAAAATCAATAATCCATGAAATAATTCCAATAAATGCCAAAGTTGCTAATGGTATTCCATTTATCAATTTAGTACTATTTATAAAGTGTGTTAATTTACCTGTACCATAAATCTCTTTTGCTCCTGAATATGGATTTTGAGTAATAAACCACAAAAAATCATCTAAAATAAAAAAACCAAGTAAACTAAAAATTAAAAACCCACTTAAAAGAAAAGGTATTGCCCTATATTTCTTTTCAAGAATAAAACCTGCTAAAAACAATGGCAAAATAACAATCCCTTCAGTTCTGGAGAGTATGATAAATGAAATAACTATGGATGAAGCTATAAATCGTTTATCAAAAAATAAATAAATTGAAAATACGAGTATCAGACTAAACAGAATTTCAGTTAATCCCGATAACATCAAAATAAAATAAACAGGAGTAAAACATGTAAATAGGATTACAAGCCAGGTATTAGTATATTCAAGTTTTCTGACTGTTAAATAAGCAAAAAATGCAGTTAGTAATCCGGCAATTACATTAAAAAACTGGATTCCTTTAAACCCAAATTGTGCAAACGGGGAACTTAAAATTGTAAATAGAGGTTTACCCCAATGATCCAGAAAAAAATGTGGATACCTGAAAGCATATCTGGCAAGTCTATAATGTGCATAATTATCAGCTCCTCCTTCTGCGGCTTCACTATATAGAACGAGTAAAGCAAAAAGTATAAATAAGGAAGTAAAAATAAAAAACAATGCTTTTACTCTTAACGATATTTTCATAATTTACTATTTTGATGCAAATAAATTATACTTAACAATACAGTAAATAGCTTTAAATCCATCTTTCCAATTTATTTTTTTACCTTCATCGTATGTGCGTCCGAAATATGAAATACCGACTTCGTAAATTCTAACACCCGGTATTTTGGAGATTTTTGCTGTTATTTCAGGCTCAAATCCAAAGCGTTTTTCTTTCAGCTTTATTTTTTGGATAATATCTGTTCGGATTAATTTATAACATGTTTCCATATCGGTAAGGTTCAGATTGGTAAACATATTCGATAGGGAAGTTAAAAATTTATTACCTATTGTATGCCAGAAAAAAAGTATTCTATGTGGATTTGACCCAATAAATCGGGAACCATAAACTACATCAGCATTGGCTTTAAAAACAGGTTGAAGCAAATCGGTATATTCATTTGGATCGTATTCTAAATCGGCATCCTGAATTATAAGGTATTCGCCAGTTGCATTTAAAATTCCTTTATGAATAGCTGCGCCTTTACCTTGATTTTTATCCTGATTAATTAACCGAATATTAGATTCTGAATGTGCTGCAATGTACTTCTCTATAATTTCTTTTGTCTGATCTTTTGAGCAATCATTTACAATAATAATTTCTTTGTTAATAGTACCAAGATCAACATCAATTACCTTATCAAGTATCTTGTATATTGTTTTTTCTTCGTTATATGCAGGAATTATAATTGATAATTTCTTTACCATATTTAATCTTTGATTTTTTTAAATTATTGAAAGCTAAAAATATTACTTATTTTTTAAACTGAATGTAAATGTAAATTTAAAAACAGAATTTAAAAAAAATAGTATTTAAAGAGTAACTCTATTATTTAATTGATAATATGATTTTATCTGTAAAACAATTATAAAGACTAATCTTTTTTCTCGTCAATACTTTAAGTATTTTCCTCTTTACTTCTTGCTTAAAATTTTGTAAATTAAGCATTTGTTTCATATTCTGTTTTTAAAAATTACTTATATGACAGCAATCATCAAGTCAAAAGGAAAAATTGCAATATTAACAGGGGGTGGTGATGTTCCGGGGCTCAACCCGGCTATTAGGGCTGTAACAATAAGAGCCTTGCGCGAAGGATATGAAGTAATTGGTATACGTAGAGGATGGGCTGGTTTAGTAAATCTTATAAGAGATAAAAAAGCAGATAACTCAGAATGGTACCAAGTGCTTACCGAAATTATTGTGAATAAATCTGCCCGGTCGGGAGGTACTTTTTTACACTCATCAAGAACAAATCCTGAAAAAGTTTCTAAATGCGATGTTCCAGAACATTTAAAAAATATATACACTAAAGAAAAGAACGATCTAACTTCCGAAGTTTTAAAAAATATTGAGTTTTTAAGTATTGATTATCTTATTCCGATTGGAGGTGATGATACATTAAGTTACGCTGTTCGTTTATATAGAGAGAATATTAAAATTGTAGGTATTCCTAAAACTATGGATAACGATGTTCCTGGAACAGATTATTGTATAGGATTTAGTACTTGTATTACCCGAACAATTCAAATGACAAACAATTTACGTACGTCCGCTGGATCTCACGAACGTTTTTTAGTAATCGAAGTTTTTGGAAGATATGCTGGTTTTACTGCAATGTTACCTACTATGGCAGGAGCTGCAAACAGATGCGTTATACCAGAATATCAGTTCGATATTGAAAAACTTACTGAACTTTTAGTAGAAGACCGATTTAATAACCCAAGTAAATATTCCGTAGTATTAGTTTCTGAAGGAGCTATGTTTAAAGGAGGAGAAATGGTATATGAAAGACAGGAGAAAGACGCTTTCGGTCATGCAAAACTTGGGGGAATAGGCGATTTAGTATCATATAAACTAAAAGAATTATCACCAAAATACAACAATGGAAAACCTATTGGAATAATAAATCAAAAGTTAGGTTATCTGGTACGTGGTGGCGACCCCGATGCTGTTGACTCCATTGTTCCAATGGCTTACGGAAACCTGGCACTCGATTTAATTCTTAAAGGAATACACGGACGGCTTGTTGTTCTCAGCAACGGCAGATACGACAACATTCCGATTGAAGTAGTTATAAATTCGAAAAAGCTTGTAAACGTTAATAAACACTATAATATTGAAAGATTAAGGCCATTTTATAAAAGCTTTGAATTGCAACCATTGTTTATTATGACTAGCGAATAAACTTATATTTACATTAATTCTCTCAATACTTGATACTTGATACAATTATTTTCTTTTATTAATTTTTATATCCTTAATATTTAACTGAAATTTTCTTTTATTAATTTTTATATCCTTAATATTTAACTGAATTGTAGCTTTTTCCCGGAATGTATTTTCATCAATTGAATAACAGATATCGAAAGAATTACCCTTTCGAATGTAATCGAAAAAACCTGATTGCTGAAAAGCAATTGCCGGATAAGACTTAAATGGCTCATCTTCGTGAATAATTCCTAACTTCAAGTGCTCTTTGCTTGGTCCAACTACTCTTGCCTCACCGTTGTCGGATACATTTTCTGATAAAAATACTGGAGCCATATTCTCTGGTCCAAATGGTTGGAATTGCTTTAATATTCTGAAAAACTTTGGAGTTATTTCAATTAGTTTTAGTTCAGCATCAATTTCAATTTGAGGAACAAGTTGATCTTCTTTAATTGTTTCAGTAACAATTTTTTCAAAACGCTCAATAAACTGAGGTACATTTTCAATTTTCATTGTTAACCCGGCTGCATACATATGTCCACCAAAATTTTCAAGTAAATCACTACACTGTTCAATTGCCTGATAAATATCGTATCCATAAACAGAACGTGCTGATCCTGTTGCCAGTCCGTTCGATGCAGTTAAAACTACTGTAGGTCGATAATATGTTTCTATTAATCGTGAAGCAACAATTCCAACAACCCCTTTGTGCCATTTTGAATTATAAAGTACCGTAGATCTTTTTCCTTCAAGTTTTTGTTCAATAGCCAGCATTCTAAGTGCATCCTGAGTAATTGTTCTATCGATATTTTTTCGGGCATCATTAAAAAAATCGACACTACTTGCTCCAGTTTTTGCTTTTGCAGCATTCACAGCAATTAATAGTTCAACTGCCTGATGAGCAGACTCCATTCTTCCTGCTGCATTTATTCTTGGACCTAACTTAAAAACGATATCTTCTACAGCAATCATTTTATCGGATAAACCACTAATCTGAATTATTGATTTTAATCCTTCGCGAGGACTTTTATTTAACTGTTTTAAACCGAAATGAGCCAAAACGCGATTCTCATCAACGATAGAAACTATATCTGAAGCAATACTGACAACTACCAAATCGAGAAACTCTATTAACTCATCAAAAGGAATTTTATTCATTTTTGCATAAGCCTGAATTAACTTAAAGCCTACACCACACCCTGATAGTTCTTTAAACGGATAATTGCAATCGGCTCTTTTAGGATCAAGAACTGCAACTGCTTTAGGAAGTTCCGTTCCGGGATAATGATGATCGCAAATAATAAAATCTATTCCATTCTGATTTGCAAAATCAATTTTTTCATTGGCTTTAATTCCACAATCAAGTGCAATAATTAGTGAAAATCTTTTTTCAATAGCTAAATTAATACCCTGAACAGATATTCCATATCCTTCGCTATATCTGTCGGGAACATAAAAATCAATATTTGAATAAAATTTACTGAGAAAAGAATACATTAAAGCCACCGATGTTGTTCCGTCAACATCATAGTCACCATAAATAAGAATATTTTCGCTGTTTTTGATAGCCTTCTCGATGCGTTCCACAGCGAGATTCATATCTTTCATTAAAAAGGGATCGTATAGATCGCTTAACTCAGGGCGAAAAAATTTCCTGGCATCTTCAAATGTTTTAACACCCCTTTGAGTCAAAAGAGTTGCTAAAATAGGTTCGATATTTAGTTCTTGTGCCAGTTTTTCTACATCATCTTTTCTCCCCTGTTGTTTGAGAACCCATCTTTTTTCCATATATAATGTTCATATTTTTTCATCTTTTAGAATTTCATCCCGAATACTTTTTGCATATTCTTTTTAAGAATTTCTTTCACTTGATTCATGTCCTGCTTATGTCCAAGTTCTTTTTCCATTGATGTAACTCCCTTGTCAACAAATCCGCAAGGATTAATAAAACTAAAGTATTCAAGATTTGTGTTTACATTAAATGCAAATCCATGCATAGTAATAAATCTGCTTGCTTTAACTCCTATAGCACAAATTTTTCTTGTTTTTCCGGGAACGGCTGTATCTAACCATACTCCGGTTGCACCTACCAATCGTTCCGACTTTATTCCAAATTCTTCTAAAGTAAAAATAATTGATTGCTCCAAGTTAGCAATATATTGTTTCACCTGCAAATTAAATTGTTCTAGATCAATTATCGGATATCCTACAATCTGGCCTGGACCGTGATATGTAATATCGCCTCCCCGATTTATTTTATAATAAGTTGCATTAATCTTTTTTAAAAACTCATCGGCAATTAATAAATTGTTTTGTTCTCCACTTTTTCCTAAGGTATAAACATGTGGATGTTCACAGAAAATCACCTTCCCTTCAATAACAATTTGTTTATCTTCGGGTAAATCTCTGCTTTCTGATTTAATTTTTAAATACTGAGCAAAAATCTCTTCCTGGTAATCCCAGGCTTTTTTATAATCAATTAAACCTAAATCTTCGAATTTAACTTTTACACTCATTCTTTTTTTTCTTTGTTCGATTCAACATGATATTCGGCATGATAAGAAGACCTTACCAAAGGGCTACTTTCTACAAAGCGAAATCCTTTTTTTAAACCGATTATTCGATATTCTTCAAATTTTTCGGGAGTAATATATTCCATTACCTGAATGTGTTCGAGTGTTGGAGCAAGATACTGACCTAAAGTAAAAACCTTACAACCGACTTCAATTAAATCATCCATGGTTTGTAGGATTTCTTCTTCGGTTTCACCTAATCCAAGCATTATCCCTGATTTTGCAACAACTCCCGATTCAGCAATATGTTTGATAACTTCTAAACTACGACGATATTTTGCCCGTGTTCTTATTTGTGATGTAAGCCGTTCAACAGTTTCTAGATTGTGCGAAATTACTTCTGGTTTTGCATCACAAACTTTACTAATTAAATCTTTTACTCCATCAAAATCTGGAATTAAAGCTTCTATAGTTGTTTCAGGATTTACATTTTTCATGGTTCGAATAGTTTCTGCCCAGAAAGCAGAACCACCATCATCCAGATCGTCACGATCAACCGATGTTAATACACAATGTTTAATATTCATCAACCGAACAGATTCTGCTACACGTTTAGGTTCTTCCAAATCGGGAGGTAATGGCTTACCGGTTTTAACACCACAGAATTTACAAGAGCGGGTACAAATATCACCCAGAATCATAAATGTTGCAGTACCTCGATTCCAGCAATCGCCAATATTAGGACAATTTCCACTAGTGCATATGGTATGGAGTTTATGTT
>Ga0209211_10008010_pt1 | contig 14610 bp, 18 predicted proteins | sample RifGroA2_FD_183992 | JGI IMG/M metagenome (GOLD analysis project Ga0209211, IMG submission 183992) | Groundwater microbial communities from Rifle, Colorado, USA - Groundwater A2 (SPAdes) (version 2) | ecosystem: Environmental > Aquatic > Deep subsurface > Groundwater | place: Rifle, Colorado...
ATCTTTTGCCACGTTTGACAATATCCGTACCTTTACATCGAGGGCACTTAAAATTAGCCATGGGGAATCACCTTCAGAAGAAATAATACGGACTACTATATAAATATCACGTTAAATTGACTATATCGGTTTTAAGATAGCGTGTACTTTTTCTCATCGTTTCGATTTATATTCATCATTATAGCTCATTTACGAGTTTTTTCCATCCCTCCTGCCACCTCTTCTAGACTGGCTGATACCCTATCATCATTCTCTGAGATGAATTAATGAACATTCCTCTTAGCTTTTCTTTATGGTTTCAATACACGGTCTTTTCTTTGGCTCACTTGATTTATTCTGGAGAAACCTACGACATTTTGCCTATGAAAACCAGTCATTTTTTGAGCTCTTATTTGTAGTCTTCTACTCTGTTGAACAAATGATCCTTCTTGTGCTCACATTTTATCTTAGAGACTCTGAGGTTTTATCGCTTGTTATCTCTTTCTTTGCGCTTGTTGTACTTGCAACATTTAGCTGCCAAAAGACCCTTATGGAATCAAGAATAAGAATTCAAGAGGCACAAATCACCAACCTTTCTTATGAAAAAAGGTTCCTTGAAGAAAAGGCTGACTTGATCGTTGAGGGCTATGAATCATTAAAAGACCGTTCTGGGGAGTTATCACAACATTTAAATATCCTGGAATCAACCAAGAATCAAAGAGGTAACAATGACCAAAGAGGAGTTTGATGTTTTTCTTCAAGAGAACGAGAGGAAGGTCAGGCAAGCGTATAGGGAGTTTAAGTACCACAGTAAAGAGTTTGATAAAAAAGTCCAGAAACTCCTCTTGTCCCTTTGATACCAAATATTTTTAAATTGACGGTTTCTTTGCAGATGCTATGGAAGGGAATAGTACTGACTGGATACTGGCAGGAAAAATTACTAAGGATGTTTTAGATTATGGCAAAACCCTCATCAAGCCTGGCGCCTCCTATACGGAGGTTACTGAGCTTATTGAGAAGAAGATTCTTGAGCTTGGAGGAAAGCCTGCGTTTCCCCCTCAAATGTCTTTGAACGAAGTTGCTGCGCACTTTACCACAAACCCTGGTGAAGACATTATTTTTTCTGACCACCTCGTTTCTCTGGATTGTGGTGTCCATGTGAATGGTGCCATTGGGGATAGTGCAGTGACAGTTGATTTGTCCGGGGAGTATGATGATTTGGTAAAATCTGCAGAAGATGCGGTTGAACAAGCTCTTAAGATTGTCGGAGTTGGCGTGACTTTGGGGGAGATTGGGAAGGCAATTCAGGAGACTATTGAAGGATATGGCTATCATCCAGTAAAGAACTTATCTGGTCATGGACTTGGAATCTATCAGATACATAAACAGCCAAGCATCCCAAACATTGCAACAGGAGACCCTACACCATTAGAAGATGGCATGGTCATTGCCATCGAACCCTTCTCTTCTACTGGCGCTGGCGCCATCTATGAGAGCAGCCCGTGCAATATCTACACCCTCAAGAGTCCCCGGAATGTTCGAAGCCCCATGACTCGCCAAGTACTCCAGGAGATCATGAAATATGAAGGATTGCCGTTCACGACAAGATGGCTTGCTAAGAAATTCCCTCTTGGGCAGATACGGTTTGCTCTGCGGGAGATGGAGACATTAGGCATGTTAGAAGAACACCCTCCACTTCCTGATAAGGCAAAAGGGATGGTGGCGCAGGCAGAACATACGGTGATTGTTGGGAAAAAATGTATTATCACGACAAGATAAGATACCTTTTTAAAGTTTTATTCGTTCTTCCAGTTATTAACAGGGGCAATTACTATGAGCACAAAAAATCCAAGGAAAGAACATCAAGGACCAGGAAGAACTTCTTTATCCGGAGATGATATCTTTAGGTTACATGATGTAACACTTGATTATGCCCACACTCCACGACGTGCAATCATTGCAGACTGCTGGAATACACAAGGATCTCTTGTCTGGATTCAAACATTACATGCTAATTTTGGGTATGATAACCCTCTTAAGCAGTATGCCCAAGATTGGGAAATGCCCTTTTTAACTTCTCCACCGCTTATTTGGTCAACATATGTTGATAGGATACAAAAACCAGGTGTGACTGGGGCTGATCATGCGGAAATCGAACGTCAGCTCATTGCTGAAACAATCGAAGAACTCGCTTCTAAGACATTTGAGATCAACCCTGACCTGGTCATTTTTGGAATTCAGGCTGCTGATTATGGAAGATTAACACAGGTTTGTCTTTTCGAGTCGATTGATTTGACGAAGATTACTGAGAATGGACACCTCATTGTAAATGGGGTGAGGGGCGCTGGGTATCAGGGAAATCTTGTTGCTGTAAAACTTAATAATCACAGAGATCATAAACCACTCCAATGCCCTTTTGTTGATACCCCTTTCAATCGTAAAGCATTCCAAGCACTTTACCGACAAGGGGTCGTTATCGCTCCAGACTCATCGACAGCAACAATGGAACGAATGCTTCAGGGTGGACCTTTCCAGTCAGATTATCGATTGGAGAATGAAAGAACACTTCTTGCAACTGGTCAATATCAACTTAGAGAATTAGAACCACTTTAACATCTTTTTCATCTTTGAATGAGAGACTCCCTAAGAATAGGGTATTAGAAGGGTATTAGATGTTGTTTCTATTGCCTGCTATCTATGAAGGTTGAATTTTCTCAATGATCTCTTCAATGTTTCCAAGCTCTTCTTTTCCCGTCTTCATATCCTTCAGTTTTAGTTTCCCATCTTTCAATTCGTTTTCTCCGATGAGAAGAACGAAAGGAATGCCTAGGCTGTTTGCATAATCAAGATTCTTCGAGATGCCCTTGTTTCGAAGGTCAAGATCAACTTTTACTCCAGCATCCCTGCATTGTTTTGCAATAGAAAGACTTTGTTCTAGTGTGCCGATAGGGATGATATATAATTCTGTAACGGTTTTCTGAGTGGACTTTTCTTTTTCTATCAACGCATCGTATAAACGATCAAGGCCAAAACTAATGCCGACAGCCGGCATTTCAACGTTCCCCAGGAACTTGCCAATCATTTCATCATATCTTCCACCGGCGCAAACTGCGGACTTGACATTCGATCCGATCAAATATGTTTCAAAAACGGTGCCGGTGTAATATGCCAATCCTCTTGCTAAGGAAAGAGTAACTTCAGGCTCAACGCTCAATGCCTTGCAAAAAGAAACGACTTTTCCTAGCTCCTCCAGGCCAGCTTTTCCTTCTTCATCAAGCTTAAGATTTGAGAGCTCTTGGAGCTTGTTCTCATTTGTCCCTGTGATAGTGAACAGTGCAAATATCTTTGTGATGATCTGCTCAGTGATATCGTTTTCTCTAAGCTCCTTTTTTACGCCTTCTTTTCCTACTTTATCCATCTTATCGATGATGATAATAGTTTTCTCAAGATCACTTTTCTTGATGCCGCAATAGCTGAGGAGGCCGTTGAGGAGCTTTCGGTTGTTGATCTTGATTGTTGCGTTAAAGCCAAATGCCTTGAAAGCAGTGTCGGTGAGGGCGATGATCTCAGCGTCTGCTGCCATCTGCTTTACTCCAACAACATCAACATCGCACTGGATGAACTGGCGATATCTTGCAGAAGCGATGGGGCCATCCCGGAATACCGGGCCGATAGCATATCTCTTGAAAGGCATCTTCAATTGAGGGTTTGTCCCAATGACCTTAGCGAACGGGACGGTAAGATCATATCTTAATGCGAGCTCCCGATCCCCCTGATCCTTGAACTTGAACGTTTCCTTGAGAATCTCTGAACCGCCGGCATATTTTGAGGAAAGGACGCTGTAGAGCTCGAAAATAGGCGTCTCTAAAGGGGAAAAGCCATATCTTTCGAAGATGCCCTTTAGGGTATCGATCATGTTCTGGCGAACGATCATCTCTTCTGGGAGGAAATCCCTCGTCCCTTTAGGTGTTTTGAGATTCATGAGAAATCAGGGAAGATTGACCTTTATATAGGTTACTACATTGTCGAATTAGTGAGTGATTCAACGCTTTCTATATCTGAAAGGTCATACTGCTGAAGCATTAATACGAGATCAGCCAACCTTTCAATGATTACCGGGTCTCTTACTGGAAGATTGTATATTACCCCTTCAGGTGTTAGGGTTTCTCTTTTATGGATCCTTGCACCCATCTTTGTTGGGATAACCTCATAGGGGAATGCAGCTATAGTGTCATCTAATCGTATGATCTGGCCTTTGAGTTGAATACATCTGTCAATATAATTTGTGAGCAGCTCATCTGGGTCTCTGCCACAACAAACAGCTGCCTGGTTTGTCTTGTCCTCAAGGATGTAGAGCCGCTGCATATCTCTCGGAAGAAAATCTGCAGTTTGAAGGTAAACCTCATAATCCACCATTTTCTTAACTAATAAGTAGTTATTTAATAACCTTACCCCTGATCATCCTCCGATACTAATTTATACCCTAGTGCTCCTGATCGGGTATGGCATCTACCCTTATAGGCTGTGTGACACATGACAGGCAGGCATATTGCATCGACCGGTTTCTGAGAACAGTCTTTGGAACTGGGATGAAAATTGTCTTTATCGATAACAGCAGGACTGATGCTTATGCAGCATTACTGAGAAAGAGGGGATTGAGTGTGATTCGCGACGAGGATCCATCAGAAACGAGAATTGGCAGCATCATCTCGAGCAGGAACAAGCTCAGGGAGCATTTTCTCTCGACAGATTTTACATAGTTATGGTGCATTGATACCGATATCATGATCCCTGAGGGGGCGCATGAGCAATTGTTGTCCTGCAACGCTGACATTGCCACAGGGGTGTACCTCTGCAATCAAGAAGTGAATGGAAAAATGGTCATCCTGCCGACATTGTATGTGCCTTTCTCCGATGATGAAGCACGGGTATTGTCTGTAAAGGAGATTGTGCCTGATAAGGTCATTGGCATCTCAGCATGCGGTTTAGGGTGCTGTTTGATCAAACGAGGAGTGCTGGAAAAGGCAGCTTTTCGGCATCTGACTGATTCCTCTACAGGCGGGGAGGACATGGCTTTTTGTTTGGATGCAGCACAGGCAGGGTTTTTGTTGAAGGCGATCACAGCGGTGAAATGTGACCATTTATCACCTCAACGAGTGGTGCTTCGGGTGCCGTCAAAGGAATAATCCAGAGAAATAAAACATGGACCCGACCAGACAATGAAAATCAGAGATTTTCAAGCCTGTTCGATCCCATTCACTTTGTTCATGGGCCCGACCAGATTCGAACTGGTGACCTTTTCCATATCGAAAACGGAACCGCTTTTCGGAATAAACAGTTCCTGTTTACGTCAAGGAAACGTCATACCGTGCTAGACCACGAGCCCTTATATCGAGAAGAGGTTAATGGTTGTTTATAAAGGTTTTTGTAACGGTCCCTGATGATCAGCAAAAAACAATATTCTTGAGCAATAAGCAAAAAAATCAAAACATCGCAAAAGCTGCGATGATGAGCAAGATCCCCTCAAGGATGAAGATGATGTTGATAAACAGCTCATTGCCGATGAACGGGATGCTAAAGCCGATCACGTTGAGCTTTTTGAGGATCTCCAAGAGCCCTGCAAGGAATATGAGCAGGCCGATGACAAGGGTGATAACCCGTAAAGCATCATCTTCCATAAATCCGTCGATGACCAGGAGGAGCCCTGTGATTGCCAGGATATAGACAATGATTGAAGAGATAATCCCTGACAGAAAGCCTGGAAGGCCGAATTTTATGACACCGAATTTATTGAGCAATGGGATAATACCTAAGATAAGAAGGATTACGCCGAGCAGGGCACTGCCCCAATTTTTTGGATCGTCGAATGGCATTATGGGCACCTCATTTTGATAGTATACGGTTTTCCTGGAACTTATCTATATAAAGGTTTTGTTGGGAAAAGATTTTTAAAACGAATCTAGCTTCCTTCTCCTATGAACCTGATCCAAAGACCATACGCATTCCTCGATATGCTTATTTGCTATCTCGCAGGAATAAAGATGGATGCATTACCGGAAGATGAAAGAGTCGATGCTTTTACCTCCAAAAAAGTCACTGAGGCATATCAAGGCAGTCCGCCGACAAGATTTGCCCTTGTGCGACCAGCGCCAACGAGCGTTGTTCGCTATGATAAAAGGAAGGATATCACTATTGTCTTGCAGGAGGATGAAGAAGCAAGAAGCCTTGCTGCATTTGTCGGCGACATCAAGGATAATACACACCCTGACCTTCAGGCACGGATTGTCCATGACCCAAGCAGCCCTCATCAGGTGACTGTCTGCTTTGAGATGTATGGGATACATGCTGGAGCTCTTGTTGGGCTAGCCTTCAAGGGATCGACTATCGGAGCGACATCTGCACTCCTTCGAAGGGCTTATGATGCGGTGCTCGAACAGGCAAAAATATCCCGCGGAGATAGATTTCCCCAGCTTCCTTATGAACCCCCATTGAGGAAGCGAAAATGAGTGATAAGATCACTACAGAGAAGATCGAGAAGTACCTTTCCATTACAACAAAAGCTATTGAAGGGGTCAAAATAGCTAAGGAAAAAAACGTCGATTGGCGGAAGATGGCAGAAGACTTCCTGGACATGGCTTCGCGGTATCTGAAGGATGCCAAGCATTATTATTCTAAAGGTGATGTGGTGATTGCATTCGCTTCAGTTAATTATGCCCATGGATGGCTGGATGCTGGAGCACGCCTGGGCTTTTGGGACATTGATAAAGAAGTGAGGGATTATTTTGTGGTGGATTGATCCTTTTTAGCGAATTTTGGATACACTCCCGGCTCCATGAACACTTTTTCTGTCTTTACCGCGATACCCTTCTCTCCCAGCATTTCTTTTGAAGGAATCTGGGCAATGCCGAGGGAGACGAGCTCTCCTTTTAATGAGAGGATAGCGACAAGATTGTCTTTTTCAATGCCTTCTTCCACTTTTGCGATGCCAGGAACATTGAGATTTGCTCCGTGGCAGAGGGTGTCAACGGTAGAATCAAGGATCCACACCTTTGGGAGAGCCGCGATTGCCGTTTCCATCGGCTGGATGCATTTCCTCAGGTAGGAATCGTTGTTTTCCTCCTTGAAATAATGCCAGGCATCAGTGAGGTTCTGGAGAGTGACGAGTGTTGATTCATCAAACGGGCCGGCTTTTGTCCTTCTCAAGTCTGCCATATGGGCGCCAATACCAAGCGTTCTTCCAATATCATGGCAAAGCTTCCTGATATATGTCCCTGCCTGGCAGCCGACGACAAACAGGACATCCCTGCCGTCAACCTCTTTTATGTCAATGTAATAAATATTCCTCTGGCGCACCTGCCTCTTGACTGCGGACTTGACCGGCGGGAGCTGGGAGATCTTGCCGGTGAACTCATCAATAACTTTTCTGATCTTTTCTTCAGGCACATCATCATGGAGATGCATGATGCAGACGTATTCCTTCCCTGCCGGAAGAAGGGCCTGGACCACCCTTGTCCCTTTATCGAGAGCGATTGGAAGGACTCCTGTTACTCTTGGGTCGAGTGTTCCTGCATGGCCCGCTTTTTGGATGCCAAGAATTTTCTGGACATAATCAGATACTTGATGGGAAGTTGGGCCAGATGGCTTGTCGATGTTGATGATGCCATAGGTGATGAGATCTTGGGTTGATCTTGTTGTTGGATCTTTCCCAAACTCCGGCGAAGTTGGGGCATCAAACCTTACCAAGATCGCTCTTTTTTGCTGTTGGAAGGGAAGCTCTGGCATGAAGAAAAGGAATGAGGGGTTTATTTAAAGGTTATGGGATAAAAGTTTTTTTATGGTATCACGCTTTTAGTTAACATATACTCAATTTTATTGAGATTATAAAAATAATGACCATGGTGGCAGACGGCCATTTGCTCCGCAAATGCCCTATGTGACACCCCGGAGGGGCCTTCCCCCGTCACATCTGCACCATCATTATTTTTATCACCTTTATGGTAAAGCCATCTCTGTAATTGACAGAGGTAAATCACTTTCGAGATGTTAACCAGTTCTGGGATACCCGAGGATAAATGTTTTTTATCCCAGAAATCCTTTGGATTTTCTGTGAATTGAAAATTTCGGCCTAAAAGCAGGAGTATTGAACCCGAAATTTTCAATAACTCTAATGAGGCACTAAACTCTCTATACCACTAAAAATTGCGAAGCAATCTTTGTGCACAAAACCTTCGGTTTTGTTGCATTATTGTTGCCTTAACGAGAATTCAATGAGAATAAGATAGGAATCATTCTTTATCTTCTGCAGGTTCTTCTTTCTCTGCTGGAACTTCTCTTTTTTCTTCCTTCTTTTCAGGAGCAGCTTTCTTTGCCGGAGCCTTCTTTTGCTCTTCCGGATTTTCTTCTTCTTTCTTTGCTGCTGCTTTCTTCTTTGGCGCAGCTTTCTTTGCAGGTTCAGGTTTTTGCTCGTCCTTCTTCACTTCTTCCTCGATCTGCGCCTCGAGTGATTCCTTCTCATCTGGTTCTTCTCGCTTCGCTTTCTTTGCTTCAGGCTTTGCGTCTTTCTTTTCCTCTACCTTCTTGCCCTTCTTTGGTTCTGGAACAACTGGCTTTGGAGCGCCGATTAGCTCTGCAAAAGCCATCCCCTCAGCGTTTTTTTCAACTTCAACCTTCACATGATGAGGGGGATTCCTGATGCCATGCTTCCAGACGAGCTCATTAACATACCTGCCAAGCTTGACGTTGTCTGTCTTCATGTGCTTCATCAAGAACTCTTTCAGTGCTTTCACGGCTTTTTTTGATCGTTTATAGCGAGGAACCTTGAGCCATTCTTTTCTGAGTGGAACATTATACACGCGCTTCACTGTTGGTTGGATTTCTTTTTTTGCCATCTTACACCTTCAACTTGCGCCTACGCCAATTCCTCTTGACTGCAGTATGCCTGCCTGGATGAACTTTTCTTCCTGGTCCATACTTCTTTGGCACAGTCCAAAAGGGTGCCCACCGGGTCCTCCTTCCATATTTTACCAGCCTGAGTTTCCTGCTCAAGTGCTTGTATCTTGCCATCTATGTTCTCCGTAGCGTGATGTTTTTTGTGTCTTGAATATGCCCGAGCACCCGCTTGAGGGTTTCATCGTCAATCTGTGACATGTTTTTGCTCATCCCTGCCAATGAGACCAATGCCCTTGCGGCATTTTCCGGGTGAGCCAGCTTTACATTCCCAAAGCGCAGCTGAGCCTCTCTTGTCAACTTTGGTTTGATTAAGGCCTCTAGCTTTGTTAGCTGGTCAGCAATCTTTTCCTGCTCAGCTTGTTGCTCTTGCAACTGCTGGTTTAGGGCTGCTAGCTTTCTCTGCTTGATCTCCTCTAGCTCCCTGTCCATCTTTCTTTTTCTCGAGCTCTGCAATACAATCATTCATGAACTTCTTTCCTTCAGCAGTAATGACCCTGCCTTTCTTGCCTTTGGTCACTGTCTGCTTGATGAATCCAGCCTTCTCTAACTGCTGAAGGCTTTTTCGAACGATATTGCCAGAACCCTTTGCGAATTTTTCAGTCTTATAGCCACGGTCCTGCTTTCCGCCATACTTGACACGAAGCTTCTGGACACCGATTGGTCCTAGCTTATCAACGGACCGTAGGATAGCTGAGACTCTCATATACCACCAGTCTGCATCGACGGGCGGCCTTTCCTTATGAACGCCAGTCTTGACAAATGGAGCCCATTCTGGAGGGCTGAATTGTGATTTGCCCTTCATTTTCTTGGCCATTTGGGCGATCAAATCGCCTGGGTAAACTTTATCGACGCCTGTCATGTTTTCTTCGCAATATTTTGTTTTATTTGATAAAACGGAGGATTAAATATTCTCCTTTTTAACCAATAAGCTCCCAATCACTTGGGAACGCTGATAAGAAGGGTTATTGGGGTAGTTTAAAAAGGTTACGGTTATAAATGATTATCCCCTGATGGCATAAGCTTTTCCTCGATAAATGAATTATTGTTCCTGTTCATACATCTGGTTGCAGGAAGGACAACGGTGTTTTCCATATGATATCTCGACCATAGGAATACCGCAGTATGCGCAGTACATCGTCTTCTTGATGGTCACGCCCATCTGTTCGACTTCCGCTTTCAGGTCATTGATGCCCATAGGTACAGAGATGCCTCTATCTTTTAACCACCTTAAAAAGAGACTTTGGGTTGGGTATATATAAATATTTCGTGGAATTTCCGGAGATGCCTTGCAGATTCCATTATATCACTTTATTATTATCTCTCTTGATCATTATCCTTCTTGACTATTCGTAGGGGCCACACTGGACATCCACTGCCACCACGTTTAAATACCATCCCTGCCTTCTTCTCCTCATGCCTGTATTCAAGAAGAAGCCACATGCTGAAGGAGAATTAAAGAAAATACTCCATCCCCTCATCCAGCAATGGTTCTTTTCCCGGTTCAAGGCATTCTCTCTTCCCCAGCTCTATGCAGTCATGGATATCCACAGCAGGAACAATATCCTTGTTTCTGCCCCAACTGGTGCTACAAAGACTCTCACCGGCTTTCTTTCTGTCTTAAATGAGCTTGTCGATAATGCTGAAAAAGGAACATTGGAAGAGAAGATATATTGCGTCTATATCTCCCCTCTGAAAGCGCTGAATGAAGATATCAGGGTGAACCTGATCGAGCCACTGCGAGAGATGGAAACACTCGCCGGGCGGGAACTTGGCATCCGGGTTAGTGTCAGGACGGGCGATACCCCCACATCAGAACGATCAGCGATGCTCAGAAAACCGCCGCATATCCTGATTACCACACCAGAAAGCCTGGCTATCCTCCTTTCTGCTGACAAATTCAGGGAAAAGCTCTCTGGAGTAGAATGGTGCATCGTCGATGAAATCCACGCGCTCGCAGAAGGAAAACGAGGAGTTCACCTCTCACTTTCCCTAGAACACCTACAGCGACTCTGCGGATATATGACCCGGGTGGGACTCTCAGCCACCATTTCTCCCCTTGAGGAAGTCGCGCAATTCCTTGTCGGCTATGAAAAGGGAGAGCCCCGGCCATGCATCATCGTGGATGTGCAGTTCATCAAGGAGATGGACCTCAGGGTACTCTGCCCTGTCGAGAGCCTCATAGAATCAGAACATAGCGTTAGGCATGAAGCGATGTATACGCTCATTGATTCACTCATCCAGGAACACCGGACAACGGTCGTCTTCACTAATACCCGGGCTGCAACAGAGCGGGTCGTTGATCACTTAAAGGAGAAGTTCCCAAAAAACTATGCGGAAAATATCGGGGCGCATCACGGGTCATTATCCAAAGAACTGCGGCACAACATTGAACAGCGGCTTCGCGAAGGAAAATTGAAGGTGGTCGTGAGCTCGACTTCCCTTGAACTCGGAATCGACATAGGATATATTGATCTTGTCATCCTCCTTGGCAGCCCAAAATCAGTCGCCCGCGGACTGCAAAGGATCGGACGCTCTGGACATCAGCTGCATTCTGTTGCAAAGGGAAGGATCATTGTCATGGATCGGGATGACCTTGTCGAATGCGCTGTTCTCCTCAAACAGGCAGTCGAGAAAAAGATCGATACTATCCACATCCCGACAAATGCGCTCGATGTTCTCGCGCAGCAGATCTATGGGATGATCATTGCAGAACAGATGCACAAGGATGATCTCCTTTCTTTACTCAAGCAAAGCTACTGCTTCCAAACTCTCAAGAAGACTGATTTTGGCAACGTCCTTGACTATCTTGCCGGAAAATTCATCTCGCTCGAAGAACGCCACATCTATGCAAAAATATGGATTGATGAACAAACAGGGATGATTGGCCGGAAAGGAAAAATGGCAAGAGTCATCTACATGACAAATATCGGGACGATCCCTGATGAGACAAGAGTTGTCGTTAAGGTCGGGGGGCAGGTGATCGGTTTTATCGATGAAGGATTCCTCGACCGCCTTCGGCGGGGTGATGTCTTTGTGCTTGGAGGAGACAAGTACGAATTTTTGTATTCCCGCGGAATGACCGTGCAGGTGAATGCATCAGTGCAGCGGCCGCCTACCATTCCCTCCTGGGTCTCGGAGATGCTGCCGCTAAGCTTTGACCTTGCAAATGCGATCGGAAAATTCAGGCGGCTCATGGAAGACAAATTCGTGAACACAAAGACAAAAGAAGAGATTATCTCCTTTGTCCATGAGTATCTCTATGTCGATGATAACGCAGCAGAGGCAATCTACGAATACTTTGCCACGCAGTATTATTACCTCGCAATCCCCCATGACAAGAAGATCATCATCGAGCACTATTCCCAGCAGGGAAGGCATTATTACATTTTCCATGCACTCTTTGGCAGGAGGGTAAATGACTGCCTCTCCCGTGCTGTGGCATTTGCTGTTGGGAGGCTGGAACACAAGGATGTGGAAATTGGCCTGACAGATAATGGGTTCTTTATTGGCTCTGGCAAGCCAATCAATGCTGAGACTGCATTTTCTATTTTGAAGGCAGACAAGCTTCCTTTGGTCATGGTGAATGCACTTGATAAAAGCGAAGTGCTTCGCAGAAGGTTTCGGCACTGCGCCGGCCGGGCACTGATGATCCTTCGCACCTATAAAGGCAGGGTGAAGAATGTTGGGCGCCAGCAGATGAGCTCGCAGATACTAATCAACTCCGTCAAGCAGATCGATCCTGATTTCTTTATCCTGAAAGAGGCAAGGAGGGAAGTGCTCGAAGACCTAATGGATATGCCAAACGCTGCAAAATTACTTGGCCTGATTGAACAGAAAAAAATAAAAGTTGAGGTAGTGGAGACAACAATCCCCAGCCCGTTCGCATTTAACCTTGTCTTGCAGGGTGTGACTGATGTGCTCAAGATTGAAGACAAGGTTGAGTTTCTCCGGCGAATGCACCAGATGGTAAAAGCGAAGATTGGAAAGAATAAAGAGATCAAATAAGAAAATTTATTCCCCATCAACCAACTGATAATTGTCAGTGTTTACCACATCACGATACTCCTCACAAAATGCCTGAGCACATGGCAAGACAGCCAGCCATCTGTCCATCAAACGCGCTCTTTTTTTTCTGCCCATCCTTGGAATAGAGAGCATCCGTTCCAGCGTAGTGTACTCTAGCCATTCGAGCAGCTTGTTTGCAAACCGGGCAGGATCAAGCCCAAGGTCATCAGCATAATTCCTTATCGTCTCCCTCTCCAATGGAGAGAATGTAGGATCAGGCTTGTCCTGAGCCATAATAAGGTAGTTTATTTCCTCCTGAAGGCCTTCTCTTGCCTGGTCATAGAAAATGGCAGTCTCCCTTTCAAGATCATAGCAATCTATCAGATGATCCCTGCAGCGCTCAAGGTCTATCATGAAGTGAGGGTTCTCAAAAGAATCGGCGTTGCTGAAATAGCCTTCTCCTTGAACAAATGTCCCGTCTCCGAGCAATTCTTCATACAGCTGCTCCCATGTGTGCCTGGTCGCTGGCGTTCCTTCTGGGAGCTCATATGTTGTTTGGTTCATCTCCCTGAATTCAATATCCACACCCAATTCACCGCTCCTTGGAATGAGGTTAAAACCCAATACCTCAAAATGATCACCTTTCCCGAGAAAGAAATATACCTCTCTTGGCATCTTTGGCCAGTCATCTATGTCTCCCCATTCATCTGGCATCATGATCACCTGTATATATCATTGAAAGGAAGTCCAGGATATGCTTTCACAAAGCGTTCCTGCAACTGTTCTATCCTAACTAATAACCCTAGTGCTTTGTCATCAGGGAGTTCTGCCTCATCGTCTAGCGCTAAGCACTCCCTCATCTCTCCTAATAATAACCTGTCAATTTCTGGAAATCCTAACATCCTTGCTAATGAATTAGAAAATGGTATATATCTGCCCTCAGTGCACTCATCTGCCCGGACAATCCTTCTCATCCCTGATACTAAACTATCTACCGCATGATCCCTTACATATCTGACGAGGTCATGGCTGGCAGCAACAGCCCGTCCGTAGATCTCTCTGACGGTAGCCAGCGGCATGGCACCTCCCCTGTTCTCGATAAAGAGCTTCTCATAGGAACCAAAATTTTCTGAGAAACAGCCATAAATGAGATCTGCTTGTGGTGACCCAATGAATTCTGTGACAGCGCAACCGACCAGGTCTATATATCTTGGGACAACGATATCGATTGAAACTTCAAGTTCCTGGATCGGCATACCACCAGTGATAGGAGCGATCGGCAGAGTACCAATCACTCGCTGGTGAACATTCATGATATCTGGATATGCATCAGGTGAGACCTCCTGGTTCACGTTCAATATTCCTGCCGCTGACCCAAGAATCCTGATCACCATATAATCCTCTAAGCGTCTAGCTTGGGGATTTATCATCTTTTCCAGAGAGAATACGCCAAACCTTAATCTTTCCACTGAAGGGTAAATGATCACTGCCCCTTCAGGCAATCTGCTCGTTTCTTTTCCGCCTCTTTCCATGAGGAAGGGAATCATTTTGGGTCTGTCCTTGAATAAATACCTTAATTAAGGAGATCATCTTTCTTTGCAAAGAGGTGATCTTCTTGGCACGACCTAGGAGTAAAATTAAAGATGTTTGTCAAAACAACAATTGTACGTTTTATCG
>Ga0209211_10008011_pt1 | contig 14610 bp, 15 predicted proteins | sample RifGroA2_FD_183992 | JGI IMG/M metagenome (GOLD analysis project Ga0209211, IMG submission 183992) | Groundwater microbial communities from Rifle, Colorado, USA - Groundwater A2 (SPAdes) (version 2) | ecosystem: Environmental > Aquatic > Deep subsurface > Groundwater | place: Rifle, Colorado...
ATTGATAATTACTCCTTCTTCGATTTTATCTTTATCAACAATAAAAGGAATTTTATGCTCTTTTCTATCGTTTTGTGATTTAAAAAAATAGATTACCAAAAGAGGAAGTAAAGACAGAATAATTTTTCTCACAAATTGAAATAAAATCATTTTTTGATGTAATTTAATATCCCACAAATAGGGGAAGTATGAAACTTATTAATAATAAAAGCACGATGAAAATGATTATTATTTTTGGAATTTTCATGTTATCTGCTTTTTAAGATTTCACCTAACTTTTTGATGGTGTCTCCATAAAGAGCCCAATTACCTTCTTTCTGAAAGCTGATAGCCTCATCATATAACTGCTGTGCTTGCTTGAATAAATCATTAGTTTGTTGATCCGTACTTAATATTGGTTTATTTATATCATCTGGGTCTGATGGAGTTTGGGCTGTTCCAAATATTTTTGAAAGAGCCATCTCTAAAGTCTCTTCCATAGCAATCTTATTTTCATAGGCGACTATAACCCGTTTAAGTTCTGGAATTTTTCCTGTCTCTGCTTTAAGATACAATGGTCTTACGTAAATAAGTGATTCTTCTATTGGAATGACAAGAAGTGGTCCCTGAATAACTTGCGAGCCTCTTTGGTCCCAAAGAGAAATCTGTCGACTCACTTCAGCATCCTGATTAATACGCCCTATTACTTGTTTTGGACCATAGATAAGCTTTTGTTTGGGAAAACGGTAAACGATAAGTTTTCCATAGTTATTTCCATCGTTTCTGGCCACCATCCAGGCAGATAAATTATCTTTGCTTCGGGGAGTAAACGGAAGCATGAGGATATACTCTTCTTTTTTTTCATCAGGGAGCTTCATTATCATATGGCGAGGGGCCATTTGTTGTACTTCACTGGTGGCATCCTGTTTTTGTTCTTCACTAATGGTTGGGATTTCCCATTGATCCTCTTTATTGTAGAAAATTTGAGGATCATCCATATGATACGTAGTATAAATAGCTGTCTGCAGACTAAAAATATCCTCAGGATAGCGAAGATGAGAAATAAGGTTTATAGGCATTTTACTCATAGGTTGAAAAAGATTGGGAAATATTTTGGCATATGTTTGAATAATTGGATCTTTCGTATCGACCTGATAAAAATTAATTGATCCGTCATAGGCATCTATAACAATTTTTACCGAGTTTCTAATGTAGTTGATGCTTTCACCATTTAAAGTTTGTGGCTGCGAATAAGGATAGTTGTCAGTTTTTGTATATGCATCATAAATCCAGTATATTTTTTTATTGGCAACTACAGCGTATGGGTCATGATCAAGGGTAAGGAATGGAACAATTTTTTCAACTCGTTCTTTAATATTACGGTGATAGAGAATTCGACTATCAGTTGTTACGTCGTTTGATAAAAATAGATTAAGTGAGTTAAACTTGAAAGCAAAAAATAATCGTTTAAGAAACGAGTCTATCTTTACTCCTCTTTTGCCTTGATATGTTGTGTAAACATTCTCGTCTCCTTTAGGATAATCGAATTCTTTTGATTTAGAATTGACTATGACGTAATCGTTAGTTTTTTCGCCATAATATATTTCAGGGTGATTAATATTTAGTTGTTCAAATTCTGATTTTGGTGGCAGATCTTTGACAAATAAAACGGGTAGCCCCTCAGCGGTTACCAGATTGACTGGCCCTGCTGCCACTCCATATCCATGAGTAAATGATAGTTTTTCATTAATCCAGCTTTTATTTGGGAGACTTTCTGAAGCAAGTTCTCTCGGTGACAACATGATTTGACGAATTTCGTCATTTATCATATATCGATCATTGTCTACCGAAATAAATTCATAATACGTCCTTATCTCCTGAATTTGGGAGAATGTTGAAAGGAGTTGTTCACGATCCCAAAGACGTACGTTTTTAACTGTCAAACTATTTGCGGCAATATCGGAAGATGTTAACGGTTTATCAGCTGTTATTTCTCTCTCTTCAATTTTATTCAAGCCATATGCGCGGCGAGTGGCGGCAATATTGTTTTTAATAAATGGTGTTTCTTTGACTAGTTCATTTGGTGCAACAACCAGTTTCTGGAAAAGAGAAGGTACAAGTGCGGAAACAATTCCAATGATGGTATACAGAGAAATTGCTACAATAAGAGGCGTGAATTTTCCACTTATACCCCAGAATAAGGTTAATATTGCAATTAAAACCGTAACGCCAATAGAGATTTTTAAGATAGGTACCATGATAAAAACATTAGTATATGCCGCTCCAAATATTGGGCCGTTTTGAGTGGAAAGAAGTTTAAATAAAGAAAGATAGGTATCAAATGCAGTCGTTATCAAGAAAAGAAAAAGCAGGATGCCAAGATGAATTTGTGCTTGAGGTTCCGTCTTATTTTTTTGAGATAATTTTAAGCCGGGGATTTCAAGTTTACTTAAGAAACCGGTAATATTAAGACTGCCTTTGAGAAAATATATTATTGCACTGCTAATAAGCGAAATAAGAATAAGTATTTTTACAATTCCCAGGACCATATTAAAAAATGGGAGAGAAAAGATATAAAAAGCAATATCTTTTTTAAAAATTGGATCATATTCTCCAAAAGAAACTCCTGAAAAAAATTTAAGTATTTCCTGCCAGTTAATTGCAGTAATTAGTCCAATAACTAAAGAGAGAGTAACACACACAATTATGCCTAATTTTTTTAGTATTCGACTATCAAGGTTGACTGGTTGACCAAATAGTGCCGCAGGTATAAGAGCTGTCCATGAAGTTTTTGATCGAACTGCAAGAAGAAAGTTAGTAAGTAGAAAAAATGTTGCAATGATTGTAGTTGTAAGACCAATTATTATTTTTGTAATGAGAGGTTTTACAAACACCTCGGTTTGTCCAACTTCGGAAAACCACCATAAGTCAGTAACAAAAGAAATAATCGTGGATAATGAAGAAAAAAGAATAAAAATAACTACAAATCCTATTCCAGAAATTAACCTTGTGTTTTTCATAATTACAACCAGAACCTTCAATGTCTTGGCCGGTTGTAATTGATGATAATTCAATGCTTCAAAGAGCTATTAGTTCAGACCAATCTCTCTTTTTTGCTCCTTATCATCCAAGGCGATGTTAGACAATAACTACATTTGATAGTAACACATATTAACTGTATTTTCAACTACACTGTTATAATCAATATACAATATTATGCATATTATTTCGCAAATACCCATAGAATTTGTTGTTTTTATTGGGTCAATAATCGAAGAAATTTTTCCCTCTCTTCCTTCACCGCTTCTTTTAATCATCACAAAAATAGCTACCTATAATCAAAAATTTTCGGTTCTATATATATTACTGCTTACAAGTATTGCCACTTTTGGAAAAACAATCGGCTCTCTTTTTCTATATTTTTTGGCAGATAAAACAGAAGATTTTATCATCGGGCGATTTGGAAAATGGTTTAACGTTTCGCATAAAAGTGTTGAAAGAATAGGCAGGCATTTTACCGGATCATGGAAAGATATTTTTATTCTTATTATCCTTCGTTCTATTCCAATCATACCTACAACACCTTTATCTCTTATTTGCGGAATTATTAAGTTAAATATCCAAACATTTATCGTTTCCGCTTTTATTGGGTCATTTATCCGTGTCTTTCTCTTATTGTATTTAGGAGTGGCCACTTATCGAACGTTAGTCACCAATACAGATAATGCAATAGAAGTATTGTCAGTGTTTATTATTGTTTGTCTTATTGGCTGGTTTTATTATAAAAGAAAAGGTCGCTCTCATTAAATATTAATTACCTCAAAGCGCTTCTGCAAGTAATCACTACCAATATTGATTGCGGTAATTTTACCGATTTGGGCTTTTTTCTTCTGATGTGTATGGCCGCAAAAAACATATCTCACTTTTGGAAATGATTTTATGATGTCACCTGTTTTTTCACTTCCGGAAAACGCAGTAAGAAACCAGTCAGCAGAAGTATTATTACTGCGGAGTAATTCTTTAAAAGGAACATGATGAATTAAACATATAATTTTTTCTGTACTTTTGCTTACTTGAGCAAGATGTAACTTTAATTTCCTGTTTATTTTTTCGGTAAATTTAACTTCATTCATTCCAAGATGAACAAATCGACCGTCGTTATAGGTAACAACGCCAGGCCAACTTTTTTCAAGATAATATTTTTTAGGAATAATTATATTTGGGTTACAAAAAGAAAAGTCATACCAACTAATACTGCCAACAAATCCAAATTGATTTTTTATAAATGGCTTTTGATCAAGAAAATGAAAACGATTCTTTTTTGCAATTTGTGGAAGAATTTTGTTGTAGACAACTAACGAATTATTATCATCGGTCCAAAGGTCATGATTGCCTGCTACTAATAATTTATCTCCTTTAAAATCGTCGAATAATTGCAAACATTCATTTAAAAGCTCTGTCCTAAAAGCAAAAGTATCGCCAACAATAATCAAAATGTCCGCTTTTGTAGAAATGATTCTTCTGACAAGTTTTTTTACAATTAATTGATTTTGGCCAACGCCATAATGAATATCTGCAGTAATAATGATTTTCATAATCTTTATTATATAGAAGAGTTCCTATTTTTTTCTCTATTTCAGTTGTTATACTTTATTTACGGATATATTAGAAAGAAGGTGGCGAAGATATCACTTTAAAAATCTTACATATCTGGCAATTAGTTTTATCGTTGCGTTTTTACTATTTAAAAATAACATTTTTCGTTCGTTCCTTCTTCATTTAGGAAATTATGGATATATCGGCTCTTTTATTAGTGGATTACTTTTTGTCTCTACTTTTACAGTATCAATAGGTACAGTTATCTTATTCAATCTAGCTGAATATTTGAATCCTATTGAAATTGCTTTGATTGCCGGAATTGGTGCAGTTGTTGGTGATCTAACAATTTTTCATTTTATTAGAAATAGAGGATTAACAGATGAAATAAAACATTTTTTTCACTATTTTGGTGGAGATAAGGTATCACATCTTCTTCATACAAAATATTTTAGTTGGACACTTCCCGTATTAGGAGCTTTAATAATTGCAAGTCCACTTCCTGATGAATTAGGCGTGAGTCTTATGGGTATTTCAAAAATGAAAACATTAAATTTTATATTGATATCATTCTTGTTAAATAGTGTAGGAATATTTTTAGTAATTACTGCGTCTCTTATTATAAAACCTTAAATTTAATTCGTTTTTATCGATCCTGCAACTAATCGCGAAATCTATTCAATCCAAATCCTGCCACGCCTTGACAACACCAACATTATAACCAAACTGTTAACAAGACGATGAGATGAATGGTTATAAAAAAAGAATAAAGGATGATTGATGATTAAAAAGAAGACTTTTTAATAAAGGAAAAAAAGACTAAAGTTGATATAAAAAGCAAAATGTATTCGATCATTTTAGTTTATCCATAACTTCTAATTCCTTTGATGAAAGAGTATTGATCACCTGTTCATCGGTAATTCTACCTTTTAAAGATAAAACAACAAGAGCTATAAGACGAGTCAATTTTTCTTCCATTTTCTCAAACCGTGAATTCCAGGCGTTAATAAGGAGCATGGCTAGAATAAAAACTCCACCTAGGTCGACAAAATGGGCAAGATCGCTAATGTTCATACTGATTCCCGGCATATCCCCGACTTTATAAAAAAACAAGTGCCAAATATTAAAAAGGATTCCATGTTTCAGGTGGTGGTAAAGGGTAATTAACCCAGTGTTCGCCCTTTAAAATCAAATAAACAGACATCCATAAATTGTAACCCTTCAATTCATAAGAATTCTTAAGATATAAAAGTCCAAAGGCAACTGCGAGTTCTCTGGTCGTGAAAACAATTCCGCCGGCCATTTTGCTCAAGTATTCGTACTTGCGGGCTTCTTTCTCAAGAATCTCAAGGGTTTTTGGCTCATTTTCCTTATTCACAATACTGATTACCGGTGTCATGTAATTTCCTTTTTCACCCTTTTTCTGTTCTGTCTTGATTTGGATCTTGAAGGTATAGACTCCCCGGAGATTGGCAAAAACATTGCCTAAAAGGTTTTTAACGGTGTTTATTGCTCCCCGTCGGAAATACATGACAAAAGGTGTCAAAAGGTCAGAAAATATTCCGATTGCCCGGTACATCTTTTCCGGTTGGCCATTATCCTTATTGTTATAAGGATCGTTAACTTTGGCTAAATTCAGAACATAGCCTTCGATCGTATCAAGGATGCTTTTGTCACCGTAGAAGAAAAACTGGCCGACTTTTGCCTGATTTCCTTCATCGTCCTTAACGCGGTCTAAGTCGGTTGTTCCTTGGACCAGCTTGACCATAGAAGGCATAACATCCGACGGATCGATGCCAGCCGTCCCAAGAGAGAAGTTTTTCCTCATCCGCATCTGGTCGTAAGTAGCCAAAGCTGTCTCTTTTTTTACAGTTGGTTTTGGTACCATATTTTTTGTTTTATAAGTTCAATTTGTAATACCTGATTAAAAACAAGTTTTATTTATCTTTTTCTTCCGGTGTTTTTTGGGATTTTTTCGTAACCTTCTTTTCTTTTTCGCTGACTATTGTTTTCTTCGGTTCCTCACCGAATTCCTCAACATTGGTTTTATTGATGGTTACTTTCTGGCCGGACAAGGTTACTTCGAAAAATAGATCGGAATTAGCAACTCGTCTTTTTATTGTTTGATAACCTTCCTTGACGAGATACGGTGTTTTAACCGTGAAAAGTTTTAGGATTGTCATAAATAATCACCTCCTCGGATTTAGGGAATTTTGAGAATTTGTAACGGGTAGATTAAATTCGGATTTTTGATCTTATCGGTGTTGGCGTCATAAATTCTTCGCCATAGATTGCCGTTACCATAGAATTTCCTGGCAATACCAAATAACGTATCTCCGGGTCGGACAATATATGTTATATTGATAGGGGATGGCGGTTGGGGAGTAGTGATTACATCTTCAAAATAGGGCTCCGGATCAATAAATCCCCGGATATTTTCACAATCAGGGTTATTTACCCGAATTCCAAAATGCAGATGCGGTCCGGTGGCAAAACCTGTCGCACCGGAATACCCTATCGGATCGCCTTTTTCGATCTCTGTACCATATTTAGTAAGTTCTTCGCTAGTGTGCCAGTAATAAGACTGACCCCAGCTGTGGTTTAAGATGATTCCCCTGCCGTCTAAATCAGGTAAATGATCGGCAAACAGTAAAGTTCCCTTATCGCAAGCCAAAGGCGGAGTGCCTACAGGCATACCGTAATCTATACCGTTATGGGCTTCATAAAAAATTTTGTGATACCAGTCAGGATCTTCACCGAATTTAAAAGTAACAGGATAAGAACCGGAAAAAGGACGAGATATTTTTATATCCATAGGATTAGTACCCCCGTTTGATAATTTTTAATACCCGAGGTTGCGACATTCTGAATTGTCTGGCGAGTGCATAAGTAGATTTTTTTCCAGAGGAGTACAGTTGAAGGATTGTCTTGTTCCTACGTGCTTTAAGGTGTGACATGGTATTGACAACAGTTATTACCTGTGTTAACCTGACACTAGTAAGATGAAGTTACGTTAGAATGTGACTTAGCAGTTAAAATTCCTTTGACATTCCCGCATTTTTAAGAAAAAAATAAATTATCATATATGATAGATTTAAGTTCAATAGTTGAACGAGGTAAAGCATTTGTAGGACTCGCCCCAAAAAAAACTGCACCTGTTCATTCAGCTCCGCTAATTATTTCACCAGATGCTACTCTAGAAGAGATCGCTCAACCTGCTGCAGAGCTTACGGTTGATGAACGTAAAAATCTAATGGCAAAAGAAGCAATTGACAGATTGGGTGCAAAGAATATTGAATCAATCGGTAAACGTTTCGGCCGTTACGGTTTTTATATCGGGCAAGGTGAAAATGAGATGTTTATATTGGCAGAACCTGCTCAAGTTGATGTTGAAAAAGTTATTCGAACCGATCAAGGACAAGTGACTGTAAGAGATCATAAATATATTGTATTTTCCAGAAACGGCATCCGGACGGTTTCTTTTTCCAAAGGAAGCTTAATGTCTGATGGGCAAATTGAAAAAATACCTCATCATATGACTGAGGTTTTTTTGGATGAGCTGCTTGCAGAACATAGTGAATCAAATTTTATAGCGCGAATGAACGATCATGCTAAGCAGACGGAGAATCCAGATGGTAGCAGAATGGAAGAATATCCGGCGAACTTAAGATATAGGGATCATTATGGTTTGGGAAACGGATTTTTTCAATCAGAAAAAGGTGAAGCTGTACAACTGATGGGACAATCATGGGATAGTGGAAATAAAGGTGATGATGGACCGGTGACAGCAGAAGTTGATGCTGCATGGGTAGAGGATGCAATGCGAAGAACTAAAGAAAAAGTACAGCAACCTGTTTCTGTGGTTGAAGCTCCGGCTCAGGTTCAGACAAATATTTTAACAAGTGTTTTGAAGGATTTATAACTTCTTCTATTAGATTTAAATCACGTAAAACTATTGGCAGATTGATTCTAATGTACTATAATGTACAAATATGTTTAAACCGGTTGATCTCAGTATAAATTTTCCTGAAATGGAAAAAAAATGGCTGATGCACTGGGCTGAAAAAGGCACAGTAAAAAAATATCTTCATAAAAACGATAAATCAGATAAATATTTTTCTTTTTTAGATGGACCAATAACCGCTAATAATCCAATGGGTGTGCACCATGCTTGGGGAAGGACATATAAAGACTTGTGGCCAAAATTTTTTAATCTGTTGGGATATAAACAAAGATTCCAGAACGGTTTTGATTGCCAGGGTTTATGGGTGGAAGTGGAAGTGGAAAAAGAATTGGGCTTGAAGAGCAAGAAAGATATTGAGAATCTGGTCCCCGGCAACAAGAAAGCTTCTATCGCCAAATTTGTCCAGCTTTGTAAAGATCGCGTCATCAAATTTTCCGGTATTCAAACCGAACAATCCAAACGATTGGGCTATTTTGCCGATTGGGATCACTCATATTTCACCATGGCCGATGAAAATAATTATATGATATGGAAATTTTTAAAAGTCTGCCACGACAATGGTTGGATTTATAAAGGCCATGAGTCTGTTCCATGGTGTCCGCGTTGTGAAACAGCTATTTCCCAGCACGAGATGCTGACTGAAGATTATAAAGAATTAGTGCATGAATCTGTCTATTTCCAACTACCGATAGAAGGGCGTGAAAATGAATATCTGCTTGTCTGGACGACTACCCCCTGGACTATACCTGCCAATATTGCCGTTGCTGTCAATGAAACGTTCGATTATTCATTGTCTGAAGCCCAAAATGGAAAAAAATATTGGATAGTAAAAGAATTAGCGCAATCTATATTGGGAAATGATTTTAAGAAATTGATCAAGACCGTAAAAGGAAAAGAACTGGTTGGTTTGAAATATAAAGGTCCGTTTGACCATATAGAAAAGGTTAAAAAAACTGCCGAAACCAATCCGCTTAAATTCCATACAGTTATTGCAACAGATGAAAATATACTGCCGATTTCCGTTACCGAAGGTACGGGAATGGTTCATACTGCTGTTTCAGCCGGTGCGGAAGATTTTAAATTAGGCAAAAAACTTGGATTACCGATGATTCCGGTTATAGCAGATAATGCCGACTATTTGGCCGGATTAGGGTTTTTATCCGGTAAAAATGCCAAGAAAAATCCCCGATTGATTCTTGATTATCTTGAACAAAACAATTGGGCTTACAAAATTCATAAATACAAACACCGCTATCCGGCATGTTGGCGTTGTAAAACAGAACTGGTTTGGAAAGTGGCGGACGAGTGGTATATAGCAATGGATAAACCATCGCAAATTAAAAATTCAAAATTAAAAATTAAAAATTTGACTTTGCGTCAAAGAATGATCAATGTCGCAAAGTCGATTAAGTGGATGCCGGAGTTTGGTCTGGACCGCGAACTGGATTGGTTAAAAAATATGCATGATTGGCTTATCAGCAAAAAAAACCGCTATTGGGGTTTAGCCTTACCGATATATGAATGCAAAAAATGCGGCAATTTTGATGTTGTCGGATCTAAAGAAGAATTAAAAGAAAAAGCCTTGAAGGGGTGGGAACAGTTTGATGGACATTCTCCCCATAAGCCGTACATTGATGAAGTATTGATTTCATGTTCCAGATGCCAATATTCCGTTGCAAGAATTGAAGACGTCGGCAATCCTTGGCTGGACGCGGGGATAGTTTCTTTTTCAACAATCGCCGAAAAAAACCAGGGTGATCCTCTATATCTGAAAAACAAAAAAGAGTGGCAGAAATGGTTTCCGGCGGATTTTATAACAGAATCATTTCCGGGGCAATTTAAAAATTGGTTTTATGCATTGATTGCAGAAGCTACGGTTTTGGAAAACACCAATCCTTTTAAAAGGGTATTGGGCTTTGCCACTATGCTTGGTGAGGACGGCCGGCCAATGCATAAAAGCTGGGGAAACATGATCGAATTTAATGAGGGAGCAGAGAAAATAGGCGTTGATGTTATGAGATGGATGTTTGCTCGCCATAATCCGGCTGACAATATGCTTTTCGGTTATAAAAAAGCCGATGAAGTTAGAAGGCAGTTTTATCTTATGCTATGGAATATCTATAGATTTTTTGTGGAATACGCTAACTTAGAGAGTTTTAAAGCCGGACACCCTCAGGGTGACCAAAATAACCGGAATCATATTAGTCACCCTAAGGGTGTCTTAGATAAATGGATATTGAGTAGGTTTACAAATCTGCTTTTATTTGTTGAAGTGTCGATGAAAAAATACAATGCTAAAGATGCAGCTCTTGAAATTGAAAAATTCGTTTCTGATTTGTCTACCTGGTATATAAGACGAAGCCGTGACCGCGTCTGGGTAAATTCCGATAATGACGAAGACAAACTGCAATTTTATCAGAATCTACATTATATTTTGTCAAATCTTACCATAATGATTTCTACGTTTATGCCTTTTATCAGCGAGGAAATATATATCAATCTGATTGGAGGGAAATCTGTACATTTGGCTTCTTGGCCGGTTAGCGATAAGTCTTTAATAGATAAAAAACTTGAGACGGAAATGGCTATAGCCAGGAAAATAGTTGAAGCCGGTCATGCTTTAAGAAAGTCTGAGGGCAAAAAAATACGCGTACCTTTACGTAGTTTATCGGTCGAATTAAAAGAAGATATTGTTAAGATTTCCGATCCTGTCTGGGAACTGGTGCTTAAAGAACTGAATATTAAAAATGTGGTGGTAAACAAAATTATCAAATATCCTTCTGTAGAAATTGAGGTTTCCGATGATGATCTGGCCAAGGAAGGAAGCATAAGAGAGTCGATCAGAAACATACAGTCAAAAAGAAAAGAACTGGGATTAAAACCAACGGATAAAGTAAAAGTCGTTATTCCGGAAAATTTAGTGTCTATTTCAGACGAAATCAAAAAAAAGATACTTGCTTCGGAAATTGTTATCGGGGATAAGCTGGAAGTAATTAAATCATAGAAATTACCACTAAAAAATGTTTCCTATATTTCTTTCTTCTTTCTTTTTATCAATATTCGGAATATTTACTGTTTTAGGAGTTAAATCAAGCCTTCTACTAGTACAGTTTTCACATTTCATAATTGCGGTGGCCGTTTTTTTTATTATGAAAAAAATCGGCAAAAATTTTTTTCAAGTTAATTCTAAGTTGTTTTATTGGTTGTTTGTTTTTATTTTACTAATTACTTTTTTTATAGGATTGGAGGTAAAAGGATCCAAACGCTGGATTGACTTTTATTTATTCAGGTTTCAGGCTTCGGAATTTTTTAAATCATTCTTCATACTTTTTTTTGCCAATTATTTTGCCCGCCGTCCGGTAGGGGAAACCAAACTGTTTTACTTTTTAAAAAGCATAATTTTTCTAATTATACCTGTCGTAATAATATTCAAACAACCTGACTTAGGAAATGCTCTTGTATATTCCTTTATTTTTTTAATGATGATAATTTTTTCTAAGGTGCCAAAAAAGTATTTGTTTACCGGTCTTATTTTCTCAATAATCATAGCGCCTATAGGATTTATGATTCTTAAAGATTATCAAAAGGACAGGTTGATCAGTTTTATTAATCCGCAAATAGACACGCAGGGAACTGCTTATAATATGATTCAATCTATAATTACAGTCGGATCAGGTAAATTCTGGGGAAGAGGATTGGGATACGGCACTCAGTCCAGGTTGGCTTTTCTGCCGGAAAACCATACTGATTTTGCCTATTCTTCCCTGGTTGAGCAATTCGGCTTTATCGGAGGAATTGTAGTTGTACTGCTATTTTGCTTTCTTGTATTCAGTTTGATAAATAGGGCCATAAAATACTATTTCCAAAAAGACGATGAATCAAGAATTAATTTTTTATATCTGGTCGGTTTTATTTCTTATCTGATTTTTCATATTTTCATCAATGTCGGGATGAATTTGGGGATCTTTCCGATTACCGGCATTACTCTACCTTTTATTTCTTACGGAGGATCTTCGACCATGGCGATATTGATAGGTTTTGCTTTAATGCCGTAAAATAGAAGCAAATATTTATAAACAGATTAAAGTTGCAGTTTTAATAATTTTAGGTATAATTTAGTATGCAAAAATTTGCGGTTATAAAAACAGGCGGAAAACAATATTTAGTCAAAGAAGGCTCTGAAATTATTATTGATAAAGTAGACCAGGATAAAGCAAAAGAAATTGATTTGGAAATTTTGGCAACATTTGATTGTGATGACAAGTCATTGGAATTAGGCACACCAACTCTTTCTTCCAAAATAAAAGCTACTGTTATTGATCATTTAAAAGGCGATAAAATAAGAGTAGCCAGATTTAAGGCTAAATCAAGGTATAGAAAAGTTAAGGGATTTAGAGCACAATTAACAAAAATAAAGATATTAAAAATAAATTAAATATTAATTTGAAACATGGCACATACAAAAGCGCAAAAAACAGTTAAGGGTAATAGAGACTCACAGGCAAAAAGGCTGGGTGTAAAACTTTATGGTGGTGAATCGGTAAATCCGGGTAATATCATCATCCGCCAGAAAGGTTCAAAAGTTAATGCCGGAAAAGGCACTATGCTGGGCCGTGACTTCACAATCATGGCTTTAAAAAAAGGCACAGTCAAATTCTATAAAAAACTGGGAGAGGTTTATGTTTCGGTAATCTAATTGTGCTATCATTGCTATTGTCATGATAGAATCCGTAGAAATAGAAAAATATATTAATCAGATTAAAACCGAAACAGATGTATTCAACAAAGCCAAACTTCTGCTTCACCTAATTCGCAATAAAGGTCTTCGTTTAAATAGTTTATCCCGGATGTTGGAAATAAAAAGCTCTTATCTTTGCCATTATTTGAGGTTAAACAGGTTACCTGAAATAATTATTGACGGATATTATTCTAAATTCATTACTTTAAGCCATTTATTTGTCATTTCCAGAATAAAAGAGACGGATAAGCTTATGAAGATATACGAAAAAATCCTGGAAAAAAACCTGACCGTAGTCCAGACAGAAGAAATGGTTAGAAATTTACTACATGAAACCAAAACCGAAGGAAAATATATAACGCTAGACCAGAAAAACAACTATTGCAATTCCATAGACAAAATAGATGAAAGCATTAAGGCAAAGATAGTCCAGACAAGAATAAAAGCCAAAATAATTATTGAAATAAAAGGGAGTTTGCAAAAGACAACCGGTATAATCAAATCGATTTTGGATAAAATCGTGCAGTAATTAATTTATTGGACCGAGTTTATCCGCCGGGAAATAACGATAAAAAACTTGTCCTATAATGCTTTCTACAGGAATTGGACCAAATTCACGGGAATCGGAAGATCTTGGCCTGTTGTCGCCCATGACAAAGACATAATTTTCCGGAACCACGAACGGAACGCCGTTTTTGACAAAACCCCCTTCCCAAAGATTTGTCTGAGCTGAGATATATGTTTCCTTGATCTGCGTATTATTTATTATGACATTACCATCTTTTATCAGAACAGTATCGCCCGGTAATGCTATTATTCTTTTTATATAATCTATATCGGGGTTTCGCGGAGACTTGAAAACTACTATATCACCGTATTTCGGACTTCTGAATTTGAAAGTGATTTTGCTGGTTAAAATATATTCCCCCGATCTGAATGTTGGTTCCATTGATGCGCCTTTGACTTGATTAGGTGCCATCACAAATAGGTAGATGACTATAAAAAGGGAACCTATAAAAACAACTGTTTCCAGAATGTCCATTACGAAATCGATTACTTTTTTCACCAGATTCATAAATTTTCATTTTAATTAATTTGATAAGTAAATACAAGGGATTGTAAGATATAATTAAATTGATAAAACAATGGACTCGTAGCTCAGTGGTAGAGCATTGCATTCACATTGCAAGGGTCACAGGTTCAAGTCCTGTCGAGTCCACATTACGAGACAAACACAAGGCGAATTGAAAATAATGATTTCCGAAAAGTCTGCCTTTGATTCATAAGCGTCGTAAAGTTGGGTAATCAAGTTCATCTCATCATCGACCTCAAG
>Ga0209211_10008012_pt1 | contig 14607 bp, 13 predicted proteins | sample RifGroA2_FD_183992 | JGI IMG/M metagenome (GOLD analysis project Ga0209211, IMG submission 183992) | Groundwater microbial communities from Rifle, Colorado, USA - Groundwater A2 (SPAdes) (version 2) | ecosystem: Environmental > Aquatic > Deep subsurface > Groundwater | place: Rifle, Colorado...
CCGCCATCACCTCGGCGTTTCCGGCGACCCGCGACTATACCGTTACAATGTGTATTGCATCCATACTTTTTATAAGCATAATAAACCTCAGAGGTGTAAGAGAGTCAGGAAAGGTGTTTTCGTCACCGGTATATATCTTCATAGGGAGCCTGCTTCTACTCCTTGCTGCAAGCCTTACGAAATCCTTATCGTTTCCGCGCATAGAGTATCGCGAGGTCACGGGAACGGTAGCAAGTATATTCCCGATGTTCATAATACTGAAGGCCTTCGCCTCAGGTTGCGTCACCCTCACCGGCATCGAGGCAATCTCAAACGGGGTCCGCGCGTTCAAAGCTCCTGAAGCAAAAAACGCGGGGATAACCCTTGTGTGGATGGCGTTCATGCTTGGCTTTCTTACTATCGGAATAGCTTATTTCGCCAATTATTACGGGATACTTCCAAACTCAAACGAGACCGTCGTATCTCAGCTTGCGCGAACTGTATTTTCCAAAGGCGCTGTCTATTATACGATCCAGTTTGCCACAATGCTGGTACTCATCCTTGCAGCGAACACTTCGTTTGCGGATTTTCCGAGGCTCTCCTCCATCATGGCAAATGACCGTTATCTGCCGAGACAGTTAGGCAATCGGGGTGACAAACTCGTATTTTCAAACGGCATCCTGATACTCGGTTTTCTTTCGGCCCTGTTGGTAGTGCTCTTCAGGGGAGATACCCATTCCCTAATCCCTCTTTATGCTGTCGGTGTTTTCACAGCCTTTACTTTATCCCAGGCAGGAATGGTCAGGCACTGGTTCAAGGATAAAGGAAGGGGTTGGCGTAAGAGCGCTGTTATAAACGGCATCGGGGGCATTACCACCGGCGTAGTCCTTGTGGTAATCGCAGTAGAAAAATTCACTCACGGCGCTTGGATAGTGCTCATCGCCATCCCGGTTCTGGTTTATCTGACACAAAAGGTGCATCAGCATTATCTATCTGTTGCAGACCAGCTTTCTCTCGAAGGCGCTGACACGGGAAGAGAATATACGCATCATTCGGTTATCATACCTGTATCAGGATTGCAGACAGCGGTGTTGAACGCTATTAAGTATGCAAAGGCGCTTTCAGACGATGTGGCTGCGGTTTATGTCTGCCTTGATACCGCTGAGATGGAGAAGATGCAGACGAAATGGAAAATTTACGGTATGGGTGTTCCTCTCGTCATCCTGCACTCTCCCTACCGTTCAATAATCGAGCCTCTTATGGATTACATAGACGGAATCCGCGAGCGCTATGAAGACGGCATTATTACGGTAGTACTGCCGGAGTTCGTGCCGCAGAAGTGGTGGCATCATCTTCTGCATAACCAGACAGCGCTCCTTCTTAAAGGGATCATTCTGTTTAAAAAAGGAGTCGTATCCACGAGCGTTCCATTGCATCTCAGGAAATGACTTAAGAATTGAGAAAATATTTCTCAGCAGAAAATCATTGCGGATGCAGGGTTCTACGTCTTTTCGCCCTTGACCGGCTTTAGCCGTTTCAAAAGTCTTTCCGAGTCGAGCGTATTCAGCACATCGCCCTTTTCGAGCCAGCCCCGGCGCGCAATGGATACGCCGTATCTCATATAATCGAATTGGTTTGTTACGTGAGTATCCGTGCTTATAACTAACGGTATTCCCATTTCCTTTGCCCTTTTGGCATAAGCATCATTCAGGTCGAGCCGTAACGGATAGGCATTTATTTCCATAGCCGTTCCGGTCTTCTTTGCGGTTCTCAATATCTCATCCATATCCACATCATACGCATCCCTTTCTCCGATAAGCCTTCCTGTGGGATGAGCGATTATGCTCACATAGGGATTTTTCATGGCCGATGTCATGCGGTATGTAAGCTGCTTCTTGGACTGCCTGAATCCTGAATGTATGGATGCAACGACAATATCGAGCTCTTTCAGCAGGTCGTCCGAAAAATCGAGACTCCCGTCGCTGCGTATATCGACCTCAACCCCGTGCAGCACTCTGAAACCCCTAAGTTTTTTATTTATCGCTACTATCTCCTTTTTCTGCTCAAGGAGCCTCTCGCCGGTCAAGCCGTGCGCTATGCCGAGCCCCTTTGAGTGATCCGTCAGTGCAATGTATGAATAGCCCCTCTCTTTTGCGGCCTCTATCAATTGCAGGAAGGTATGGCTTCCGTCGCTCCATTTTGAATGGACATGGAGATCGCCCTTTATGTCCTTAATTTCCACAAGCCCCGGCAGTTTGCCTGCTAAAGCAGCGTCTATCTCTCCCTGATCTTCCCTTAATTCAGGAGGGATGTATGAAAGTCCTAAAATTTTGTAAACATCCTCCTCTTTTTCTCCGCCGATTTTTTTATCGTCTTTTTCTCGGAATATCCCGTATTCGTTTATTTTAAGCCCCTTCTTCATCGCCATTTCTCTGAGCCTGATATTATGCTCCTTGCTTCCGGTGAAATAGGCAAGAGCGGCCCCGTATGCTTCTTTTTCAACGACCCTCAAATCAACCTGCAACCCCTCATTGATTACGATGCTGGATTTTGTAGGCCCCTTCATGAGAACCTGTTTTACATTAGGAAGATGCGTAAAAACCTTCATCACTTCTCCGGGATTATCGGATGTCGCAAGAATATCGATGTCCTTAATGGTATCCTTCCATCTCCTTAAACTTCCTGCTATGTCTATCTTATTTACAGGAGCGCTCTTCTTAAGGTTTTCGAGGATGTCGTTCGCCATGGGAAGGACTTTTCCGAGAGGCCGGCGCTCCTTTCCCCTCTTGAGCATCTCTATACCTTTTAAAATATTTTCTTCGGTCTTCTCCTTTATGCCGGGGAGTCCCGATAATTTATGAGCAATAGCGAGCCTTTCAAGGTCATCTATGCCTTTGATTTTAAGCTCGTCATAAAGCAATTTCGATGTCTTCGGCCCGAGTCCGGGCACGGAGAGAAGTGTGAGCAACCCTTCGGGAACCTCCCTCTTTAGTTCGTCATGAGCCTGCATCCTTCCAGTCTTTATATATTCTTCAATCTTTCCGGCAAGGTCATTTCCAATTCCGGGAATCTTCAAAATTTCTTCGCGGGAAACATCTTCTATATTTTTGGACAGACTTTCGATATTCTGCGCGGCCCTTCTGTATGCCCTTATACGAAAAGGGTTCTCGCCCTTTATTTCAAGAAGCTCCGCGATTTCATCAAATATCTTCGCTATCTCCTGATTTTTCATATATTAACCTTATACCAATTTCATACGGCATAGTCAAACAATCATCAGGATGTAAGGCATACTTCAAAAGCCTTTACTAAGTGTAGTTGCCGGTGCAATCCGGAGATAACCTTTGTATCATCCAATAAAAAAGCAATGTTGTAGCTCACGAGAAAGAGAATGCTGTTATTACATTACGTATGAGTAAAGGCTTTTTCAGCACGCCTCACATCACATAACTTGCAATCAAACATTTGAAAGATTTCAGCACATAGCGCGGGTCTGCTTCAATGACTTTATCAGCGGAACCCCCTAATCATATTCTCCTATATCCGTCCTCCGCATCGGCGCTATCCGCTTGATGAAGCATATATCATCTTTGCTATGCATAAAGAACACCACTTATAAAGGCGTTGAAGCGGACTTGCACTATGTGCCGTTCGGATATGATCTGTGATATTTAGTATAATAAGACATGAAACGATACATACTCGCAATAACAGGCGCGAGCGGCTCGATATTCGGAGTAAAACTGCTTGAGGAACTGCTTAAAACCGCCGAGGTTCATCTTGCAATATCATCGAATACCTTTCCCATAATTAAAGACGAGACTGGCATCGACTGGTCGGAAGATACAGAAAACAAAATTAGAAAGCATTTCAACATGAAAAGGCTGTTTTTCTATGAAGACAAGCATATGGAAGCGCCCATAGCGAGCGGCTCGTTCAAGACGGACGGAATGTTTGTTGTCCCATGCACAATGAAGACCTTGGCAGGCATCGCAAACGGCTATGCTAACAATCTAATTGAAAGGGCTGCGGATGTAACTATAAAAGAAGGAAGGCCACTACTTCTCTGTCCGCGCGAAATGCCTTTCAGCGCCATACACCTTGAGAATATGCTCAAGCTTGCAAGGCTCGGCGTCAAGATAGCGCCGCCTGTTCCTGCCTTTTATCACAAGCCGAAAAGCTTGGACGATATAGTGAGCTTTATTGTCGGAAAAATGCTGGACGCCTTCGACATCGAGCATACATTATTTAAGAGATGGGGAAGTTGAATAGAAGCTGACACTGGATTATTGTTTGAAATTTCTTTATAATCCTTGTAGTTATATGCCGAAACAAAAAATTATCAGTCTGATTCAATCACTTGGTTTCCAAAATGAAACCTCGAAGGACATCTTTGTCAGGGAATATAAAAAACACAACTACACAATTACTATCGATACTCAAAAGGAAAAAATTTCTTATCCTGCACCTATTCAAGTAGGCGACAAAACCACCTGTAATTTTTTACGTCCTGAAAACTTTGTAGTCCTTGAATGTGTTGACCGGTTACTTAAAAAAGGTTATCGGCCAAAAGACCTTTATCTCGAAAAAAAATGGTCGCTGGGGCGGACTCAAAAAAGCGGAAAAGCTGATATAACGATTCAAAATGGCGGCGGGAATACAATACTGATAATTGAATGCAAAGTCTGTGGGCAGGAATACGAAAAAGGGAAAAGCAGAATGCAGGCCAATGGAGGCCAGCTTTTCAGTTATCTGCAACAGGATAGAAATACAAAATTCCTTTGTTTGTATACATCTGCACTGTCTGAACAAGGCGTTAAATATGAAAATGCCATCGTCCGCATAGAAGATGATGATAAACTCAGAGAGCAGTTCGAGAAAGGGAACGAAGACATCAAGCTTTATGTGAACGCAAAAACGGTTGAGGAACTGCATCAGGTCTGGAAAGAAAATTACAGTTGTTACTTCCATCCAAACGGGATTTTTGAAGAAGATGTTCAACCTTATAAGATTGACCTTAAACCGCTAAAGATCAAAGATCTGAAGCAGTTGAAAGAGGGCGACGGCAGCTTCATTCATAACCAGTTTGCCGAAATCCTAAGGCATAATAATATCTCTGATAAGGAAAACGCCTTCAATAAGATGATTTCACTTTTCCTCTGCAAGGTTGTTGATGAGAGCAAGGAGTCCAATGAGGTAGTGGATTTCCAATGGAAAGAAGGAATAGACAACTACGAAGACCTTCAGGACCGTATTCAGAAATTATATCAAAAAGGCATGAAGGAATACCTTAAAGAGGAGATCATTTATTTCGAAAACGACTATGTTGAAAAGGCATTCAGATACCATAAAAAAGCGGTCGCTAAAGACAAGATGACCAGGATGCTGAAGGCACTCAAGTTCTATACAAACAATGAGTTTGCCTTTAAAGAGGTCCACAACGAGAAACTGTTCGAACAGAACGCAAAGGTAGTAAACGAGGTTGTACAGCTTTTGCAGCCTTATCGCATTAAGTATTCGCAGAAACAGCAATTCCTCGGCAATCTCTTCGAATTATTGCTGAACGACGGACTCAAGCAGTCTGAAGGCCAGTTTTTCACCCCTGTTCCGATTACACGCTTTATAGTTTCGTCCTTGCCGATCCATGACTTTATTTCAGACCGCTGGAAAAAAGGCGAAGTTCATCTCTTGCCTAGAGTTGTAGATTATGCCTGCGGCAGCGGTCATTTTCTTACGGAAGCGATTGATGAGATTCAGGGGGTTATTGGAAACCTTGGCATGAGTCAACACAGGGATGATACACGGTGGGCAAAGGATTATATTTTCGGGATAGAAAAAGATTATCGCCTGGCGCGTATCTCCAAAATTGCCTGTTTCCTGAACGGCGCAGGGGATGCGAATATTATTTACGGTGACGGCCTTGAAGGTCATGACCAACTAAGTGAAACCGAGGGATTCGATATCCTAATTGCAAATCCACCTTATTCCATTAAGGATTTCAAACAACATCTTCCAGTCAAGCGTCTCAATTTTGAGTTGCTGGATTATCTTTCCGATACTGCAAGCGAAATTGAGACTCTATTTGTCGAGCGCATTGCGCAACTTTTGAGGCCGGGAGGAATGGCCGGGGTAATCCTGCCAAGTTCGATTTTGAGCAACAGCGGCATATATACCCGCGCTCGTGAAGTTATCTTAAAAAATTTCCATATCAGGGCCATTGTTGAACTCGGCGGGCAAACATTTATAGCCACTAACACAAATACGGTTATACTCTTCCTTCAGAAACATATAAATGGTGACAACCAGCACTTTGCTTATCGCGCCGATGCTATCTATGATGAACAGCAATTGGATGACGCGGAATATCTTGACGGCCATATGCTTCATGGATATTGCAGACAGATTAGCGTTGATTATGATGATTATGTAAGTCTCATACAAAGAAAACCGTCTGATTCTCTCAGAAAAAATGAGTTTCTCACAGCTTATCAAAAATGGTTTGATGGGCTGACCGAGATCAATAACCTGAAAAGTCAGGCGTCTTTTCAAAAAAGAGACAAAGAAGATATAAGGCTGGAGCTTAATCGTCTCTTCCTGGATAAGGTTATTGCGAAGGAAAAGGAGAAATTCTATTTCTTCTGCCTTGCATACGGGCAGCATGTGGTACTTGTAAAAGCAGGCGACAAAGATAAAGAGAAGGCATTCCTCGGTTACGAATGGAGCAAGCGTCGAGGGTATGAAGGGATGAAGGTCATCGGCCCCGGCAAGCTCTGCGATAAGAATGACTTCAATAATTCCGAAAGGTGCAATAGCTATATAAGACAGACTTTTTTGGGGAAAGCGATTGATTCAATTCATGAGTCAGCTGCCGAGCATGTCAGCACTGCAAGGCTTATAGATATGATGGACTTTTCACGGATTGAATTTGATAAGCAGATAGGACTAAGCCTCAAAAGCAAAATTATTGGAAAAAGTCGCTGGCCGTTAGAAAAATTAGGGGAATTGGCCATTTTCCTGAAAAGAGGTAAATCACCTTCTTACGGAGCATCTAGCATTCAAATAATTAAATCCGGCCAAGCAAGAGGTTATTTCTCTTTTGATTTCACAAAGCAATTTTTCGTTGATAGCAGTTTTGTACTAGATGAAAGAAAGCTCGAAAAGGGGGATATCCTCATAAATTCAACTGGTGTTGGTACAGCGGGGCGAGTCACCTATTTTGATTTGGATGGTGATTTTGTTGTCGATAGTCATATTACTATTTTTCGTCCTGATAGGAGCAAAGTGCTTCCCAAGTATGCCTTATATGCACTTGCAAGGATTGGCTTCAAGAATATTGAAGGTTTAGCCCAGGGCCAAAGCGGGCAAATTGAACTATCGTTATCAATAATAGAAAGCCTTCAAATACCTATTCCTCCCCTTGATATACAGAAGACAATCATTGAAGAAATGGAGACGGTGGAGAAACAGGCAGAAAAGGATAGGCAAGTTATTGAAGAGTTACAGACTGGCCTAAGTGATATTATCAAGAGCTTCAGTAAGACGCGACGTATCAATGAAGTCTTCACCATGTCCGATAACAAGGTTGATCCTGGAAGAAGACCGGATGATGATTTCTCTTATATTGGGCTTGAGCACATCGATAGTAATAGCGGCACACTACTTGAAAAAGTCACAGTGAAAGGCTCAACACTCAAGAGTTCAAAAAACAGCTTTTGCAAAGGGAATTTACTATATGGAAAGTTGCGGCCATATCTGAATAAAGTTTATCTTGCCGAGTTTGATGGTGTTTGTTCAACAGATATTCTTGTCCTCAAGCCTCACAATGGAATAATTCTTAAACATATTCTCCTTAGCAAGCCCTTTGTCGAAAAGGCATCTTCTCTCATGAAGGGAGCAAGCCTGCCAAGAATCGGCGTCAAGGATTTCATGAATTTGACGATAAAATATCCTGATGAAAAGAGCCAAGCGGATGTTGTTAAGGAGCTTCTGAATTATGAGCATCGCATCGCTGAACTGAAATCTCAAATAGCAGAGGCCGAATCAAAAAAAATTGCTATACTGGATAAATATTTGAAATAAGCTGATCAAATGAGGATTTAGCACATGAAATTTGAATGGGACATTGAAAAAGAAAAGGCAAACAATAAAAAACACAAGGTGACATTTCTTGAAGCCTGTTATGTCTTTGCAGACAAATATATGTTAACTTTTTTTGATAAGGAGCATTCTGAAGACGAAGACAGATGGATAACATCAGGACAAATTCCAAACGGCAAAATTCTTGTAGTGAGCCATACATACAGAAAAATAAAGGGCAAAGAATCCGTACGGATTATTTCTGCAAGGGAAGCTACACGGCATGAAGAAAAACAATATTTTGAAAGGAGAGTAATATCATGAAAAAAGAATACGATTTTTCAAAAGCTGAGCAAGGCAAATTTTATAGGCCAATAGAAGAACTCGAAATCCCAGTATACCTCGACAAAGAGATTAAAACTTTTTACAGCGCAAAAGCCCTAAAGAAAAATATTGACCTAAATAAAATCGTCAATACCATATTACGCAAAGAAATGGAAATGTTGAAGGCAATGGGAATGTAAGTAAAGCATTGCCTAACCCGTTGAAAAACTGGAAATCAGGAACATATGACTTATCTCATACATATAATGCCTACCTTCTGTTAAAATAAAATCATGAAAGAGAGCTGCCCCGGAAGCAAAGAGATAACAAATCCATATCCCGAAGACCTGATTTGCGCCTTTTGCACGAATAAAAACGAGATATGGTCCGACGAGCCGGATACCGCATGCAAAAAATGCGGAAAGACCATAACGAGAGACATGAAATCCTCGTGCCTGCAGTGGTGCCCTGCGGCTAAAGAATGCGTGGGCGCTGAAAAATACGAGCGGTTAATGAAGAAGTTCAGAGAACAAAATCCTTGAATCCTTTCCGCTAATCCTGTATCCTAATTCCGTGATAGGCGTTATCCTTTTAAACATGGGCGGGCCCGATTCACTCGATGCCGTCAAGCCCTTTCTGCAAAATCTCTTTTCGGACAGGGATATAATCCGCCTCGGCCCGGCGTTCCTACAAAAAACCATAGCGTCCCTCCTTATAAACAAAAGGCTCAAAAGCGTTATGGAAGCCTACAACCTTATCGGAGGCAAATCTCCGCTGACCGACATTACAAATGCACAAGCAAAAGCGCTTGAGGGCACGTTGAAAGGGGTTAAGGTATATGTCGGCATGAGGTACTGGCATCCGTTCATCGAAAACGCGATCGACCATGCATTAAAAGACGGGGCGGAATGGATTTTGGGCTTAAGCCTTTATCCGCACTACTCCATCGCAACTACCGGCTCTTCCGTGAAAAAGTTCGATGAGGTTATAAAAAAATACCACGTGGATCATTTCTGCGTTACCTCATGGTTCAAGCATCCGCTTTACATCGATGCCCTTGTGGAAAAAATACAGCGGGGATTAAGGGCATTCGACAAAAAACCTATTGTGCTTTTCAGCGCGCACAGCCTTCCTGAAAAATTTATCGACAAAGGCGATCCTTACGTAAACGAGATAAACGGCACGATACAGGCAATAACAAAAAAACTGGACATCGAATGGCGTCTCTCATATCAGAGCAAGACAGGCCCCGTGAAATGGCTCAAACCGACAACAGAGCACATGCTCCATGAGCTTGCGGATGAGGGGGTAAAAGACCTTCTTGTCGTGCCGATCAGCTTTGTTTCGGATCATATAGAAACCCTTTATGAAATAGACATCCTCTATAAAGACATGGCTCAGGAGCTTGGAATAAATCTTAAACGGGTCGAATCTTTGAACACGTCGCCAAAATTCATAGAGGCACTCAAAGATATTGTCATAACAAATGCAAGGAACGAAGGCCGGCTCTAAAATGAGCAAATACGACATTGTCATAATCGGCGCGGGAATAAGCGGGCTGAGCCTTGCCCATTACTGCGCCGGAGACGGCCTTAAAACTCTGGTGATCGAAAAAAACGAAAGGGTCGGCGGCACACTGCACTCGGAACGCTTTGAAGACATCGGTTTCTGGATAGAGATGGGCGCCCATACCTGTTACAACTCTTATCGCAATTTGATAGGGATAATTGAAGACGGCGCATTCGTCAATAAGCTTATTTCACGCGAAAAAGTCCCGTTCAAAATGCTCGTTGACCATAAAATAAAATCCATCCCTTCTCAGCTTGATTTCCTGGAACTCCTCTTATCCGTGCCCAAAATATTCGGCCTGAAAAAAGAGGGGCAGAGCGTAAGGTCTTATTATTCAAAAATCCTCGGAAATAAAAATTTCGATTGCGTGCTGTCCCCTGCCCTTAATGCGGTAATATCTCAGGACGCAAGCGATTTCCCTGCGGACATGCTTTTTAAGAAGCGCTCCCGCAGAAAAGACATCATGAAAAAATTCACGCTGACTAACGGGATTCAAACCATCACCGATCTCATCTCGGCTCAGAAAAATATCGAGATCGCGACAGGCAAAAAAGTCCTTTCAATAGAATCTAACGGCGCTATTTTTAAGACGGCTACAGCCGGCGAAATATACGAATCGGAGAGTCTGGCTGTTGCCGCGCCTGCTTCCGTAGCAGCGCAGTTGCTTGGGGAAAGCTTTCCTGAACTCTCAAAAGACCTGTCGCAGATTAAGGTTGAATCCGTAGAGTCCGTCGGCATTGCGGTCAAAAAAGAATTGACGGCTTCAATACCGCCGACGGCAGGCATCATTCCATCTTCTTGGCCTTCATCGGACAGCTTTTATTCCGTGGTATCGAGAGATACGGTCAAGCACGATTCGCACAGGGGATTTACATTCCATTTCAAGCCCGGCATTCTAAATAATGGCGCCAAGCTCAGGCGGATAGCCGAAGTGCTTGGAATTAAGACCGCGCAAATCGAACATATGGCGGCGAAAGAGAACTTTGTGCCTTCACTCAAAGTCGGCCATGAAACACTGGCAGGCAAAATCGAGCGATCCATATCAGCAACCCGCCTGCTCCTCACAGGCAATTATTTCGACGGCATGGCAATAGAAGACTGCGTTACAAGATCGCTCAAAGAGTTCATGCGGCTGAAAAAACTGCTCGGATAAAAATCCCATCCCTATTGCCTGTAACCTTTGAAATAGGCATAATATCGGCATGTCAAGAAATAAAAAATTGCCGGGCTATAGGCTTGTAGACCTGTTTTGCGGAGCAGGAGGTCTTACACTCGGCTTCTCTCAATTTTTTGGGCAAATATTCGTTCCGGTCTGGGCGAACGACTTCAACCCGTACGCGGCAAAGACCTATGAAAAGAACTTCGGATGCCGGTGCACGACCGACGACATATTAGAAATAACAGAGAAAAGGATTAATGAAATACCAAAGGCCGATGTAGTAATCGGCGGGCCTCCCTGTCAGGGTTTCAGCCTTCTGAATAAAGGGCGAAAAGACGACTCGAGAAAACAGCTTTGGCGGCCATATCTTCAAATCGTAGAACATACAGGGGCGCAGATATTCGTCATGGAAAACGTTCCTCAACTGATAGGCTCGGAAGAACATAAGGAAATAATCGAAGTCGCCGGCTCCATCGGTTTTAAATTAGCATGGGCTAAACTGTGCGCGGCTGATTACGGCGTTCCTCAAACCCGCATGCGAGCATTTATTATCGGCTGTAAATTTACCGATCCGTCCCGATTTTTCCCGCCGAAAAAAACTCATCAAAAACCTGCCGGACTGAAAGCCGACCCTCTATTCCAACCAATACCGTGGCGGACAATTCGGGACGCTATCGGCGACCTGCCCAAGCCTGTCGGCACGGAAATTCGAGATGAACCGCCGCCGTTGGATTTGCATTTCGGAAGGACGCCTACGCCATTAAGTCTAAAAAGATACAAGACCATATCAAAAGAAGGAATGAATCGTTTCGATCTTCAAAGGCTTGCGCCTGAACTCACTCCTGCCTGCTGGATCCGTAAGACCCAAGGCGGCACCGACCTTTTCGGGCGTTTGTGGTGGGATAGACCGGCTTTCACTATACGCACCGAGTTTTTCAAGCCGGAGAAGGGACGTTATTTACATCCGGACCAGCATCGCCCGATAACTCACCGTGAGGCTGCGCGGCTGCAATCGTTTCCGGATTCTTTCAGCTTTATCGGCAGCAAGACTGAAATAGCTAAACAGATAGGCAATGCAGTGCCGCCTATGCTCGCCGCCGGAGTTGCGGACAGTGTTCTATCATTATTTATGAGCAGAGAAACGGAATATAATGGACAAGTTCACAAAACAAAAAAGAGCGCAAATTATGGCGAGTATCAAGGGACGAGGTACGTCGCCGGAAAAGTCGGTACGCAGTTGCCTTAGGCGGCTTGGGGTGCGTTTCCGCGGAAACGTAGAAAATTTGCCCGGAACGCCTGATTTTGTAATCCAAGGGCAAAAGAAAGCAATCTTTGTTCACGGTTGTTTCTGGCACGGCCATAAGGGATGCCGAAGGTCCGAAAGGCCGGAAACTAACAGACCGTTTTGGGATAAAAAAATTGACGGTAATATTGCGAGAGATCGTAGAAATCTGCGGGAATTAAAAAAAGAAGGCTGGAAAGTTCTCGTAATTTGGCAGTGTCAGATAAAGGATGAGAGTAAAATTATGCAGCGGCTTTTACGGTTTGCCGAAAAGTAAAAATGGGCTTCACGGTTCGACAATATCAAGCCCCTCAGCCTGCGGCAGCCGCTTGAAATCCGCGCTGTTTAAGGTAAGCAGTGTTTCGGCTCCGGCTTTTACCGCAGTCGCGCAGATAAGCGCATCATATATTATCCCCCCTGAAAATCCATCGTCTTTCAGTTTCTTTATTACAGTCTTATAATCGGCAGCCGACAAGGCAGTTATCTCCGCGATATTAATGACATCTTCCTGTATCAAGCGCCATGCGATATCAGGGCTTATGCGGGGACTTACCGGCAGCGTTGTGAGAACTGCATAAAGTTCGGCAAGGGTATGCGCAGAGACAATCAGGGAAAACTCTCCTGATTTTGCCTTTCTAAGCCAAGGGAAAGCGCGAGCATGTGCGGGATGCGGCTTTACAAGGGCAGCCACGAATACGCTTGTATCAAAGAGAACTTTTGTCATTATGCTCCTGACGAAACTTTCGCGTTCCGGTCTTCACGTATCATACGCACCCATGCCGCTATATCTCCTGCGGCTTCTCCGTCAAAAATCAGCAGTCCGTTTTCAACCTGCAAGGGCGGCTTCTCGGATACCTGCCTGATGACAATTTCCTGATTTTGCCCGTCTATCTCAACCTGCGCGCCCGGAGTAAGCCCGAAACGCTTCCGTATCTCCTTAGGCACCACTATCCTGCCGAACCTGTCAATTGTTGTTTTCATGGCAATCACCTCTTATGCCATTATACCATGCCAAATGGCAAAAATAAATGCCAATTTATAATATGTGGCTTAGGGAATTATTTCGGCGGCATGGCGTTAGCCGCTATTAAAAAAATCCTTGGGATATGCTATAGTTTAGACAGTTTTGGGAAAATACGGCAGGGCGGATAGTAATTATTAGGGCAAAAATATAAAAGGGTAAGTGATGAATAACGAACTTACTGATCAACAATTCGAGGAGCTTAAGCTCCTTTATAGCATTAGCGCCTCAGACCTATCTTTCTTCAAGCGTCAACAGTGGGTAATAACAAATTATGCTTTAATATTATATGCCACTCTTATTACTATTGGCACAAAATTGCTGCCTGATCCTTTAATGTGTTGGGAAAAGATAATTTTGGGCATAGTTGCAGGAGCAACTTGGATCGTTGCGAGCATTGTTCATTACCACTTACAAGGAGCTATAAACATCCGTCGCGAACGGCTAAAAAAATGCCGAGAGAAATTCAGCAAAACATTTCTTGAAGCATGGTCGTCAGGGGAGGACTCCTCAGATTATGTTTATAAAATATTATATATAGTTCTAATTTTAGGTTTTGGATCTGTATTGTGGGTTTTATTCTCTATTTAAACACAGTATCCCTTTAAAAAATTTCCCCATAAATATTCACGGTTCAACAATCTTAATCCTCTCTGCCGTCGGCAGCCGCCTGAAATCCTCTCTCTGCTTGGACGTCAGCCGGAAGATTCTGCCATAATAAGATTGTTATGCTTAGAAAAGGAACACTGCTGCGTTTAATCGATGCGGTCTCGGAAAAGGCGCTCGCTAACGGCTCATTACTGCCGATCAGTACGGTTTCCGAGTATGTGGATGACAACGGCGTTCGTTTTGTGGTGCGTATTTTGTCGAATCTCGTACGAAAGGACGAAGACCGGCTCAAAAGGGCGCAGGAAAAAAGAGGGAACCCCTTTCTCCCATATGAAAAAGAGCTTTTCGTTGCAGACCTCGGTCCGACACATCTCGCTCTTCTGAACAAGTTCAATGTCATGGAGCGGCATCTGCTCATCGTGACGAGAGAGTTCGAGGATCAGGAAAATCTTCTTACGCCGGCTGACTTTTCGGCCCTCTGGATCTGCATGGCTGAATATGACGCGGTCGGTTTCTATAACGGCGGAGAGGCCGCAGGCGCGAGCCAGCCGCACAAGCACCTGCAACTGGTGCCGCTGCCGCTCGGGA
>Ga0209211_10008014_pt1 | contig 14606 bp, 8 predicted proteins | sample RifGroA2_FD_183992 | JGI IMG/M metagenome (GOLD analysis project Ga0209211, IMG submission 183992) | Groundwater microbial communities from Rifle, Colorado, USA - Groundwater A2 (SPAdes) (version 2) | ecosystem: Environmental > Aquatic > Deep subsurface > Groundwater | place: Rifle, Colorado...
AAATCCGAGCCCGCCAATCGGCCCGGCATTGGGTCAGCGCGGTTTGAATATCATGGAATTTTGCAAGGCATTTAACGCGCAAACCCAGGGCGTAGAGCCAGGCCTGCCGATTCCGGTGGTGATCACCGCATTTGCGGACAAGAGCTTCACCTTTATCATGAAAACCCCGCCCGCGACCATTCTGATCAAGAAGGCCGCCGGTGTGCAGAAGGGCAGCAAGACGCCGCATACCGACAAGGTCGGCAAGCTGACCCGCAAGCAAGCGGAACAAATCGCAACAACCAAAATGCCTGATCTGACCGCCGCCGATATGGACGCCGCCGTGCGTACCATCGCGGGAAGCGCGCGCAGCATGGGTATCACCGTGGAGGGCGTATAACATGTCCAAACGTTATAAAGCGATTGCAGCCAAGATTAATCGCGACAAATTGTATCCCCTGAATGATGCGCTGAACCTGGTCAAGGAAACTGCCGTGGCGAAATTCGATGAGTCAATCGACATCGCGGTAAACCTCGGCATCGATGCGCGCAAGTCGGATCAGTTGGTGCGCGGCTCGGTGGTATTGCCTAAAGGGACTGGCAAAACGGTGCGCGTGGCGGTGTTCGCGCAGGGTGCTAAGGCCGAGGAGGCCAAGGCTGCCGGTGCCGACATCGTCGGTTTCGAAGATCTGGCCGAATCCATCAAGAGCGGCAACCTGAATTTCGACGTGCTGATCGCCAGCCCGGACGCGATGCGCCTGGTCGGGCAGCTGGGGCAGATTCTCGGCCCGCGCGGTTTGATGCCTAACCCGAAAGTGGGCACGGTGTCCGCCGATGTGGCGGGCGCGGTGAAGAATGCCAAAGCCGGTCAAGTGCAATATCGCACCGACAAGAACGGTATCGTGCAATGTACCATCGGTCGAGCCTCGTTCGCGCCGGAAGCATTGCGTGAAAATCTGCTGGCGCTGGTCGATGCGCTGAATAAGGCCAAGCCTGCGGCATCCAAGGGGGTGTACCTGAAAAAGATATCCATCTCCAGCACCATGGGCGCCGGTATCCGCGTAGAGCAGGCCAGCCTGACGGCGGGCTGATTTATTGTATTTGAATTTGTTGGCGAGGCTTGGCCTCGCCAACATTTGTTTTTGGACTGCTGGCGTGTATGCAGCATCCAAGACCGGTGGAGCGGCCAGGAATCAGGAATCAGGGGTCAGGAATCAGATGACCAAAGTTTCCAGCGATTGCTTGGTTGCTTAATTGAAGGGTGGCGTAGTCGGTTTGTCGGGGTTTGCTGATTCCTGACACCTGATTCCTGACACCTGATTCCCCCGTAGATGGTGTGCCCGCGAGCAGGAGTTATTTTCCTGACTCAAGGTCGCTGTTGTAACCGATGAAATGTGTGCAAGGGTTTTCCGTAAGCACATTCCAAAAAATGGAGGATATAACTTGAGTCTCAATCTGCAAGAAAAACAGGCAGTGGTTGCGGAAGTCGGTGCGCAGGTTGCACAGGCTCAGACCATCGTCTTGGCAGAGTACCGTGGCATCCAGGTCGCCGACATCACCAGGTTGCGTGCCACTGCACGCAAATCGGGAGTGTATTTCCACGTGTTGAAGAACACATTGGCGCGTCGCGCGGTGCATGGCACTCCGTTCGAATCCCTGGCTGACAAAATGGTTGGCCCGCTGGTGTATAGCATCAGCGCGGACGCCGTGGCTGCTGCCAAAGTGGTGCATGAATTCGCCAGGACGAACGACAAACTGGTGGTGAAGGCGGGATCCTACAATGGCAAGATGCTGGATGCGGCAGGTGTGAATGCGCTGGCTTCCGTGCCGTCGAAGGAAGTCCTGTTGGCTCAATTGTGCGGTTTGTTGCAGTCGCCGGTCTCTGGCCTGGCTCGCGTAATCAGTGCGATTGCCGCGCAAAAAGAACCCGCTGCTGCTTGATCCGATTAATTTTTTAAAGTTAGGAAAATAAAATGGCATTCGATAAAGACGCATTTTTGGCAACCTTGGACCAAATGTCCGTGCTGGAACTCAATGAACTGGTAAAGGCGATTGAAGAGAAGTTCGGCGTTTCTGCCGCATCGATGGCTGCTCCGGCCGCTGGTGGTGCCGCTGCTGGCGCTGCTGCCGCTGTCGAACAAACCGAGTTCAGCGTGATCCTGAAATCCGCTGGCGATAACAAGGTGAATACGATCAAGGTGGTTCGCACCATTACCGGCCTGGGCCTGAAGGAAGCCAAGGATCTGGTGGATGGCGCGCCGAAACCTGTCAAGGAAGGCGTATCCAAGGCTGATGCCGACGCAGTTCTGAAGCAGCTGATTGAAGCTGGCGCAGCGGCTGAAATCAAGTAAGGCAGTAAGTTGAAAAAAGGCTGACGGCAAAAACCCTCTCCCTAACCCTCTCCCCAAAGGAGAGGAGACGATCGTCTCCTCTCCATGAGGGGGGGTGAGGAGGATGGTATATCCCTGTCAGCCTTTTGCCGCTTTAAGAAGCCAGCGGCCAGGGAGTCTGAATATTCCCTGTCCCCTGTCTTTTTAGTTCCGGCGTAGCCCGAAGGTTATGCCTGCTCTGAAGCTTCGTTTTACTTCAATCGTGGAGATTATATGAGCTACTCTTTTACCGAAAAAAAACGTATCCGTAAAAGTTTTGCCAAACGGGTCGGTGCATTGCCGATTCCCTTCCTGTTGTCCACCCAATTGGAATCTTTCGCCGCATTTTTGCAGGCCTATACATTACCCGAACAACGCAAGAATGAAGGCTTGCAAGCCGCTTTCAACGGGATTTTTCCGATTCAAAGCCATTCCAAGAATGCGCGCCTTGAGTTTGTCAGCTACCAGCTGGGGATGCCACCGTTTGACGTGAAAGAATGTCAGCAGCGCGGATTGACCTACGCCTCCCCGTTGCGTGCCCGGGTGCGCCTGACCATCATGGACAAGGAAGCGTCCAAGCCCACGGTCAAGGAAGTGAAGGAGCAGGAGGTCTACATGGGTGAAATCCCGCTGATGACCAATACCGGTTCGTTCGTGATCAACGGCACCGAGCGCGTCATCGTGTCGCAGCTGCACCGTTCGCCCGGTGTATTTTTCGAGCATGACCGCGGCAAGACGCACTCTTCCGGCAAGTTGCTGTTCTCCGCACGTATTATTCCCTATCGCGGTTCCTGGCTGGACTTTGAATTTGACGCGAAGGATTATGTGTATTTCCGTATCGACCGTCGCCGCAAGATGCCGGTCACCATTCTGTTGCGTTCGCTTGGCTATAACAACGAAGACATGCTCAAAATGTTCTTCGAGTTCGATACGTTTCATCTGGGCAAAAAAGGCATCCAGTTTGAAGTCGTGCCCGAGCGCTTGCGCGGCGATATGGCCCGTTTTGATATCGTCAGCAAATCCGGCAAGGTTATCGTGGCCAAAGATAAGCGCATCACCGTGCGCCATATCCGCGAAATGCACGAAGCCGGTATCGACAAGCTGGCCGTCATGGAAGAATTCCTGATCGGCCGCGTAATTGCAAACGACATAGTGGATAAGGATAGCGGCGAAATCATCGCCAACGCCAACGACGAAATTACCGAAACCTTGCTGCATAATCTGCAAGCCGCAGGCGTCGCCAAGATCCACACGCTGTACACCAACGATCTGGATCACGGCGCTTTTATTTCGCAAACGCTGCGCACCGACGAAACCACCGATCAATGGACGGCGCGCGTGGCGATCTACCGCATGATGCGCCCCGGCGAACCGCCCACTGAGGATGCAGTGCAGGGACTGTTCAACGGTTTGTTCTTCAGCGAGGAACGCTATGACCTGTCCACGGTCGGTCGCATGAAGTTCAACCGCCGTGTTGGTCGCGATGAGTTGACCGGCGCGTCGATCCTGTCCAACGAAGACATTGTCGAGGTGGTGAAGATTCTGGTCGAACTGCGCAATGGTCGCGGCGAGATCGACGATATCGATCATCTCGGCAACCGCCGTGTACGGGCGGTCGGCGAGCTGGCGGAAAACACCTTCCGCGCCGGTCTGGCGCGCGTGGAGCGCGCCGTCAAGGAGCGCCTCGGCCAGGCAGAAACCGACAATCTGATGCCGCATGACCTGATCAACGCCAAGCCGATTTCGGCTGCGGTCAAGGAGTTTTTCGGCTCCAGCCAGCTGTCGCAGTTCATGGACCAAACCAACCCATTGTCCGAAATTACCCACAAGCGCCGCATTTCCGCGCTCGGGCCGGGCGGCTTGACGCGCGAACGCGCCGGCTTCGAGGTGCGTGACGTGCATCCGACACATTATGGCCGCGTGTGCCCGATCGAAACACCGGAAGGACCGAACATCGGCCTGATCAATTCGCTGGCGCTGTATGCGCGCACCAACGAATACGGTTTTATCGAAACGCCTTACCGCAGGGTATCCAAGGGCAAGGTTTCCGATGAGGTCGATTATCTGTCGGCAATCGAAGAAGGCAAATTCACCATCGCCCAGGCGAATGCCGAGCTGGACAAGAAGGGGCACTTCACCAACGATATCGTGTCGGCGCGCCATCGCAATGAATTCGTACTGGCCGAGCCGGACAAGCTTGAGTACATGGACGTGTCGCCGTCGCAGGTGGTGTCGGTCGCGGCCTCGCTGATCCCGTTCCTCGAGCATGACGATGCGAACCGAGCATTGATGGGCGCCAACATGCAACGTCAGGCGGTACCCTGTCTGCGCGCGGAAAAACCGCTGGTTGGCACCGGCAACGAACGCACCGTGGCAGTCGATTCCGGCACGACCGTGCAGGCATGGCGCGGCGGGCGCATCGATTACATTGATGCCAGTCGTATTGTGGTGCGCGTCAACGACAACGAAACCACTGCCGGCGAAGTCGGCGTGGACATTTACAATCTGACCAAATACACACGTTCCAACCAGAACACCAACATCAACCAGCGCCCACTGGTCAAGGTGGGCGATGTGATTGCGCGCGGCGATGTGATCGCCGACGGCGCTTCCACCGACCTGGGCGAACTGGCTCTCGGCCAGAATATGCTGGTCGCGTTCATGCCGTGGAATGGTTACAACTATGAAGATTCAATCCTGATTTCAGAACGGGTTTTGGCACAGGATCGTTTCACCTCTATCCATATCGAAGAGCTGACCGTTGCCGCGCGCGACACCAAGCTTGGCCCGGAAGAGATTACCCGTGATATCCCGAACTTGGCCGAAGCGCAACTGGCGCGCCTGGACGAATGCGGCATCGTGCATATCGGTGCGGAAGTCGCGGTGGGCGACGTGCTGGTCGGCAAGGTAACGCCGAAGGGCGAGACCCAACTGACACCGGAAGAGAAATTGCTGCGCGCGATTTTCGGCGAGAAGGCATCGGATGTGAAAGACACTAGTTTGCGCGTGCCGACCGGCAGTTCGGGAACGGTGATCGATGTGCAAGTGTTTACCCGCGAGGGCCTGCAACGCGACAAGCGCGCGCAGCAAATCATCGATGACGAACTGAACCGCTACAAAAAAGATCTGGCGGACCAGATGCGCATCGTGGAGGCAGACGTGTTCGCGCGCCTGGAAAAGTTGTTGCAAAATAAGATAGCCAACGGCGGGCCGAAAAAACTGGCCAAGGGCACCAAGCTCGGCAAGGAATATTTGCACAGCATCGAACATCATCAATGGTTCGATATCCGCGTGGCCGACGACGAAGTGGCTGCGCAGATGGAGCAAGTCAAGGAAGGCCTGGCGCAAAACCGCATCGAGTTCGATGCAGCATTTGAGTTGAAGAAGAAGAAGCTGACCCAAGGCGACGAGCTGCAAGCAGGTGTGCAGAAGATGGTCAAGGTGTATGTTGCGGTGAAGCGCCGCCTGCAGCCCGGCGACAAGATGGCCGGTCGCCACGGCAACAAAGGCGTGGTATCGCGCATCGTGCCGGTGGAGGATATGCCGCACATGGCCGACGGCACGCCGGTGGATGTGGTGCTGAACCCGCTCGGTGTGCCGTCGCGGATGAACATCGGGCAGATTCTCGAAACGCACTTGGGCTGGGCCGCCAAGGGTTTGGGCAAGAAGATCGACGAGATGTTGCAGACCAATGCCAAGATCGCTGAAGTGCGCAAGTTCCTCGGCAAGATATACAACCACCACAACGGTCAGACCGTTGATCTGGAGGCATTCAGCGACGACGAGATCATCGAGCTGTGCCGTAACCTGAGAAAAGGCGTGCCATTCGCGACTCCGGTGTTCGACGGCGCCAGCGAAGAGGAAATCAAATATATGCTGGAGTTGGCCGATCTGCCGCTGTCCGGCCAGACCACGCTATTCGATGGCCGCACCGGAGAGGCGTTTGACCGCCCGGTAACGGTCGGTTACAAGCATGTGCTGAAACTGCATCACCTGGTGGACGACAAGATGCATGCACGTTCCACCGGCCCGTATAGTCTGGTGACGCAACAGCCGCTGGGCGGCAAGGCGCAGTTCGGCGGACAGCGTTTCGGCGAAATGGAAGTGTGGGCGCTTGAAGCCTACGGTGCGGCTTACACCTTGCAGGAAATGCTGACCGTCAAGTCGGATGACGTGGCAGGGCGCACCAAGGTTTATGAAAATATTGTCAAGGGCGACCACAAGATCGATGCCGGAATGCCGGAATCGTTCAACGTGGTTATCAAGGAAATTCGCTCCCTGGCGATCGATATGGATTTGGTAAGGCATTAACAGGAATCGGGAATCAGGAATCAGTAAAAGGCGCGCGGCAAAGCCGCACAAAACCTCTGATCCCTGATCCCTGACACCTGATCCCTGACACTAAGGAGCAACACATGAAATCATTGCTGGATTTGTTCAAGCAGGTTACACAAAAAGAAGAATTCGATTCGATCAAGATTGGTCTTGCATCGCCGGAAAAAATCCGCTCATGGTCTTACGGCGAGGTCAAAAAACCGGAAACCATCAACTACCGCACCTTTAAGCCGGAGCGCGACGGATTATTTTGCGCCAAGATTTTCGGGCCGGTGAAGGACTACGAGTGCTTGTGCGGCAAATATAAACGCCTTAAACATCGCGGTGTGATCTGCGAAAAATGCGGCGTGGAAGTTACCTTGTCCAAGGTGCGCCGCGAGCGCATGGGGCATATCGAACTGGCCAGCCCGGTGGCGCATATCTGGTTCCTCAAGTCGCTGCCGTCGCGCCTCGGTATGGTGCTGGACATGACGCTGCGCGACATCGAGCGCGTGCTGTATTTCGAAGCCTATGTGGTGACGGAACCCGGTATGACGCCGCTGAACCGCGGCCAATTGTTGTCGGAAGACGACTATCTGGCGAAGACCGAAGAATACGGTGACGAGTTCACCGCGATGATGGGTGCGGAAGGCGTGCGCGCATTGTTGAGCGGTCTGGATGTGACCAGCGAAATCGAAACCATTCGCGCCGATCTGGCGGCAACTGGCTCGGAAACCAAAATCAAGAAATACGCCAAGCGCCTGAAGGTGTTGGAGGCATTCAATGCATCCGGCATCAGGCCGCAATGGATGGTGCTGGAAGTGCTGCCGGTGCTGCCGCCGGAATTGCGCCCGCTGGTGCCGCTGGATGGCGGACGTTTTGCGACTTCCGACCTGAACGATTTATACCGCCGCGTGATCAACCGCAACAACCGCTTGCGTCGTCTGCTCGAATTGAAGGCCCCGGACATCATCGTGCGCAACGAGAAGCGCATGTTGCAGGAAGCGGTAGATTCGTTGCTGGACAATGGCCGTCGCGGCAAGGCGATGACCGGTGCGAACAAGCGCCAGCTTAAATCGCTGGCCGACATGATCAAGGGTAAGAGCGGTCGTTTCCGTCAAAATCTGCTGGGCAAGCGCGTCGATTACTCGGGTCGTTCGGTGATCGTGGTGGGCCCGCAACTCAAACTGCATCAATGCGGCCTGCCGAGGAAGATGGCGCTGGAATTGTTCAAGCCGTTCATCTTCAGCAGGCTCGAAGCGATGGGTTTGGCGACAACCATCAAGGCCAGCAAACGCATGGTGGAAGCCGAAGAGCCGATCGTGTGGGACATTCTCGAAGAAGTGATCCGCGAACATCCGGTGCTGCTCAACCGCGCGCCGACCTTGCATCGTCTGGGTATCCAGGCATTCGAGCCGTTGCTGATCGAAGGCAAGGCGATCCAGTTGCACCCGCTGGTCTGCTCCGCATTCAACGCCGACTTTGACGGCGACCAGATGGCGGTGCACGTACCGCTGTCGCTGGAAGCACAGATGGAAGCGCGCACTCTGATGCTGGCTTCCAACAACGTGCTGTCGCCCGCAAACGGCGAGCCGATCATCGTCCCGTCGCAGGACATTGTGTTGGGCCTGTACTACATGACCCGCGAAAAAATCGGCGCATTGGGCGAAGGTTCGCTGTTCGCCAACATCGCCGAAGTATCTCGCGCGTATGAAACCCGCGAAGTCGAGCTGCAAGCCAAGGTGGTGGTGCGCCTCAAGGAGGTGCATAAGGATGAAGCCGGCCAGCCGGTAGAAAAACTGGTGCGCTATGAAACGACCGTGGGCCGCGCGTTGCTGTCCGAAGTGTTGCCTGCCGGTCTGGCATTCGCCTTGATCAACAAGGCGCTCAAGAAGAAAGAGATTTCCCGTCTGATCAACGCCAGCTTTCGCCAATGCGGCCTGCGCGACACGGTGATTATGGCGGATAAATTGATGTATACCGGTTTCACCTATGCGACTCGCGCCGGTATTTCGATTTGCGTGGATGACATGCTGATGCCGCCGCAAAAGAACGAGCTGATTGGCGCGGCTGAAAAAGAAGTGCATGAGATACACACCCAGTACACCTCCGGTCTGGTGACCGACGGCGAACGCTACAATAAGGTGGTGGATATCTGGGGTCGCACCGGCGACATCGTGGCCAAGGCCATGATGGAGCAATTGGGCAGCGAGCCGGTGCTCGATCGTGTTACCGGCCAGCCACGCATGGAAAAGGGCAAGCCGATGATGCAGGAGTCGTTCAATTCCATCTACATGATGGCTGACTCCGGTGCGCGCGGTTCGGCGGCGCAGATTCGTCAGCTTGCGGGTATGCGCGGCCTGATGGCGAAGCCGGACGGTTCGATCATCGAGACGCCGATCACCGCGAATTTCCGCGAAGGTCTGAACATGTTGCAGTACTTCATCTCCACGCACGGCGCGCGTAAAGGCTTGGCGGATACCGCGTTGAAGACCGCTAACTCCGGTTACCTGACGCGCCGTCTGGTGGATGTGACGCAAGATCTGGTGGTGATCGAAGACGATTGCGGCACCGACAACGGTACCGCGATGAAGGCCATCGTCGAAGGCGGCGAAGTCATCGAAGCGTTGCGCGAGCGTATTCTCGGTCGCGTGGTCAGTGCCGATGTGGTTAACCCCGATACGGCAGAAACGCTGTATGAGGCAGGTGTGTTGCTGGATGAAGCTGCGGTGGAACGCATCGAGGCATTGGGAGTCGATGAAGTGCGCGTGCGCACCCCGTTGAATTGCGAAACACGCTTCGGATTGTGCGCAAAGTGTTATGGCCGCGATCTGGGCCGCGGCGGCATGATTAATGTAGGCGAAGCGGTGGGTGTGATTGCCGCGCAATCCATCGGCGAACCGGGAACTCAGTTGACCATGCGCACCTTCCACATCGGCGGCGCGGCTTCGCGTACCGTGGTGGCAAGCCAGGTGGAAAGCAAGTCCAACGGTGTGCTGAAATACAGCCCGAATATGCGTGTGGTGACCACGGTGCGCGGTGAGTTGATCGTCGTGGCGCGCAGCGCCGAGGTGATTATCGCCGACGACCATGGCCGTGAACGCGAACGCCACAAAGTGCCTTACGGCGCGGCTTTGACTGTCAAGCAGGGTGACCCGGTGCGTGCCGGTGTGGTATTGGCGACCTGGGATCCGCATACCCGTCCGATCGTTACCGAGTATTCGGGTAAGGTGAGCTTCCAGAATGTCGAGGAGGGCGTGACGGTCGCCAAGCAGATCGACGATGTGACGGGGTTGTCCACGCTGGTGGTGATCGACCCGAAGCAGCGCGCAGGCACGCAAAGCAAGACCGCGTTGCGCCCGATGGTGCGCCTGATCGACGATGCGGGCCAGGAAGTCAAATTGGCTAACACCGAAACCTCGGTCAGCGTGACGTTGCAGACCGGTTCCATCATCACCGTTGAGGACGGGCAGCTTGTCGGCGTGGGCGATGTGCTGGCGCGCATCCCTCAGGAAAGCAGCAAGACGCGCGATATTACCGGCGGTTTGCCGCGCGTGGCCGAGTTGTTCGAAGCACGCGTGCCCAAGGATGCCGGTATGCTGGCCGAATGCACTGGCACGGTTTCGTTCGGCAAGGACACCAAGGGCAAGCAGCGTCTGGTGATCACCGATGTGGACGGCATCGCCAACGAATTCCTGATCTCCAAGGAAAAACACGTGCTGGCGCATGACGGACAGGTGGTGAACCGCGGCGAAATGATCGTGGATGGCCCGGCCGACCCGCATGACATCCTGCGCCTGCTGGGTATTGATGAGCTGGCGCGCTATATTACCGACGAGGTGCAAGATGTGTACCGCCTGCAAGGCGTGAAGATCAGTGACAAGCATATCGAAGTGATCGTGCGCCAGATGCTGCGCCGCGTACAAATCACCGATGTGGGCGATACCCGCTTTATCACCGGCGAACAAGTGGAGCGTGCCGACCTGCTGGTGGAAAACGAGCGCATGGTTGTCGAAGGCAAGAACCCTGCAACTTTCGACTACATGCTGCTCGGTATTACCAAGGCTTCGTTGTCCACCGACTCGTTCATTTCGGCGGCTTCTTTCCAGGAAACCACGCGCGTGTTGACCGAAGCCGCCATCATGGGCAAGAGGGATGATTTGCGCGGTCTGAAAGAGAACGTTATCGTGGGTCGTTTGATTCCGGCAGGCACCGGATTGGCCTATCACACCACGCGGCGCAAGCAGCGTTTGGGTATCGATGTGGCAGAAGGGCGCGAGTTGCAGGAAGCAGATATGGTTGTGCCGGGCGAATTGCTTGACACTCCTAGTGTTTCTCAATAGAATTCGCAACCTTTTTTCCGTCGCAGCGGATGAATCTTGTCATGCTGCGGCGGTATATTTTTTTATTTGTTGATTTTTAACGGGGTTTTTTAGAATCTTTTAGGATGTGTAGATAATGCCAACCATTAATCAGTTAATCCGCAAACCGCGCGCCGCAATCGTAGAAAAGAGCAAGGTGCCCGCTCTTGGCGGTTCGCCGCAAAAACGCGGAGTTTGTACGCGCGTGTACACCACAACCCCGAAGAAGCCGAACTCTGCATTGCGCAAGGTGGCCAAGGTTCGCCTGACCAACGGCTTCGAGGTAATCAGCTACATCGGCGGCGAAGGCCACAATTTGCAGGAGCACTCGGTAGTGTTGCTGCGCGGCGGCCGTGTAAAGGATTTGCCGGGCGTGCGTTACCACATGGTACGCGGCAGTCTGGATACGGCAGGGGTGAAGGACCGCAAGCAGGGTCGTTCCAAGTATGGTTCGAAGCGCGCCAAAAAAGCGTAAAGACAGGGGCTCGGGGTTAGGGACAAGGTGCAAGAAAAGTCCGGTTACCCTAGCCTCTAGTTCGTAGTCCCTAGCTCCTTATTAGTAATTTAATTAGCTCGATAACACGAGGTTTAAGATATGCCAAGACGCAGAGAAGTCCCCAAACGCGAGATTCTGCCTGACCCGAAATTCGGCAACCAGGATCTGTCCAAGTTTGTAAATGTATTGATGACAGCCGGTAAAAAATCGGTCGCCGAGCGCATTCTGTACGGCGCGCTGGAGCAAATCGTCAAGAAGACCAGCAAAGACGCGATTGAGGTATTCAATCTGGCATTGACCAATGCCAAGCCGCAAGTTGAAGTGAAAAGCCGCCGCGTCGGCGGCGCAAACTATCAGGTGCCGGTTGAAGTGCGGCCTTCGCGCCGCATGGCGTTGGCGATGCGCTGGTTGCGCGAAGCCGCGCGCAAGCGCGGTGAAAAGTCCATGGGTATGCGTCTGGCAGGCGAGCTGATCGACGCATCCGAAGGTCGCGGTGGCGCGGTGAAGAAGCGCGAAGAAGTGCACCGTATGGCCGAAGCCAACAAGGCATTTTCACATTTCCGTTTCTAATTTGAGCTTGTGGCAAGTAGCTTGTAGCGAGTAGCAAAACCGGGTTGGCTACAAGCCACCAGCTACAGGCTACAAGCCTTTTGACAATAATTTATAGTTAGGCATCTACCGTGGCACGCAAAACTCCCATTGAACGTTATCGCAATATCGGCATCAGCGCGCATATTGACGCAGGCAAGACCACCACTACAGAACGTGTTCTGTATTACACCGGTGTAAACCACAAGATCGGTGAAGTGCATGATGGCGCGGCCACTATGGACTGGATGGAGCAGGAGCAGGAGCGCGGCATTACCATTACTTCTGCGGCGACCACTTGCTTCTGGAAGGGTATGGATGGCTCCCTGCTCGAGCATCGCATCAACATCATCGACACCCCGGGCCACGTGGACTTCACCATCGAAGTGGAGCGCTCCATGCGTGTGCTGGACGGCGCATGCATGGTGTATTGCGCGGTGGGCGGTGTGCAACCGCAGTCCGAGACGGTGTGGCGCCAAGCTAATAAGTACAAAGTGCCGCGTCTTGCTTTCGTCAACAAGATGGATCGCCAAGGCGCGAATTTCTTCAAGGTGTACGAGCAAATGCGTACCCGCTTGCGCGCCAATCCGGTTCCCCTTCAAATACCGATTGGTGCCGAAGAGAAATTCGAGGGCGTAATCGACTTGGTGCGCATGAAAGCTATTTATTGGGACGAAGCCTCGCAGGGTATGAAGTTTGATCTGCGCGATATTCCTGCGGATCTGTTGGAAACCGCCAAGGAGTGGCGCGGGAAAATGGTAGAGGCTGCGGCCGAGGCCAACGAAGAATTCATGAATAAATACCTCGAAGGCAACGACCTTACCGAGGCAGAGATCAAGCAGGGTTTGCGTACCCGCACCATCGCCAGCGAAATTGTGCCGATGCTGTGCGGCTCAGCATTCAAAAACAAAGGTGTTCAGGCCATGCTGGATGGCGTGATCGACTACTTGCCGGCGCCAACCGACATTCCCCCGGTTAAGGGTGAGTTGCCGGATGGTTCAGTGGGTGAGCGCCAGGCCGATGATAACGAGCCGTTCTCTGCCCTGGCGTTCAAGATCATGACTGACCCGTTTGTCGGCCAGCTGATTTTCTTCCGCGTTTATTCCGGCATGTTGAAATCCGGCGACACCATCTACAATCCGATCAAGGGGCGCAAGGAACGTGTCGGTCGCATCCTGCTGATGCATGCCAATGAGCGCGAAGAAATCAAGGAAGTGTTCGCGGGCGACATTGCGGCTGCGGTGGGACTGAAAGAGGCGACTACCGGCGATACTTTGTGCGATCCGGCCAAGGAAATTATTCTGGAGCGCATGATATTCCCCGAGCCGGTGATTCATGTGGCGGTTGAACCCAAGACCAAAATGGATCAGGAGAAAATGGGGCTCGCACTGAATCGCTTGGCGCAAGAAGACCCGTCGTTCCGTGTGCGTTCCGATGAAGAATCGGGACAGACCATTATTTCCGGTATGGGCGAGTTGCATCTGGAAGTTTTGGTTGAACGCATGAAGCGTGAATTCGGCGTGGAAGCCAATGTGGGTGCGCCGCAGGTGGCGTATCGTGAAGCCATCCGCAAATCGGTTGAGGTTGAAGGTAAATTTGTCAAACAGTCCGGCGGTCGCGGCCAATATGGTCATGTGTGGTTGAAAATCGAGCCAAATGAAGCCGGCAAGGGCTTCGAGTTCGTGGATGCGATCAAGGGTGGCTCTGTGCCGCGCGAATTTATTCCGGCTGTCAAGAAGGGGTTGGAAGATACGCTGCCGAATGGCGTACTGGCCGGTTACCCGGTCGTGGACGTGAAGGTGACTCTGTTCGACGGTTCGTACCATGACGTTGACTCCAACGAAAATGCCTTCAAGATGGCGACTTCGATGGGCTTCAAGGACGGGATGCGCAAGGCCAGTCCGGTGCTGCTTGAGCCGATGATGTCGGTCGAAGTGGAAACCCCGGAGGATTACACCGGCACGGTGATGGGAGATTTATCCTCGCGTCGCGGTATGGTGCAAGGGATGGAAGATATGGCGGGCGGCAGTAAGGTGGTCAAAGCCGAGGTGCCGCTGGCAGAAATGTTCGGTTACTCCACCGCACTGCGTTCCGCAACGCAAGGTCGTGCGACCTACACGATGGAATTCAAGCACTATACCGAAGCGCCGAAGAGTGTTGCTGAAGCTATTATGAACAAAAAATAATTTTGATTTAAGGGGCGATAATCATGGCAAAGAGCAAATTTGAACGAACCAAGCCGCACGTCAACGTAGGCACGATAGGCCACGTGGACCACGGCAAGACCACGCTGACGGCGGCGATCACGACCGTGTTGTCGAAGAAATTCGGCGGCGAAGCCAAGGCGTATGACCAGATCGACGCGGCGCCGGAAGAAAAGGCGCGTGGCATCACCATCAACACCGCCCACGTCGAATACGAAACGGCCAACCGCCACTACGCCCACGTGGACTGCCCGGGTCACGCCGACTATATCAAGAACATGATCACCGGCGCGGC
>Ga0209211_10008015_pt1 | contig 14605 bp, 12 predicted proteins | sample RifGroA2_FD_183992 | JGI IMG/M metagenome (GOLD analysis project Ga0209211, IMG submission 183992) | Groundwater microbial communities from Rifle, Colorado, USA - Groundwater A2 (SPAdes) (version 2) | ecosystem: Environmental > Aquatic > Deep subsurface > Groundwater | place: Rifle, Colorado...
TGGAACCCTGTATGTGAGGAAAAGATCCCTGCCGATAAGATTTTTGCTGAAAAATTCCGTATAGCGTGAAAGCAGTTTTTCAACGACCTGATTGTCTGCTTCCTTTCCTTCGCTGTCCCACATCTGCTCTTTGCAGCCAAGCTGCGAGAAAACGTAGAATGCCTCTTTTACTTCTGCATCGGATTGGATTACTTCCCCATCCGCGAAAAATGGGGAGGAAATATTATCAGGATGCTGGGTACTCATGCAACGCGAGACCTGGGACGATTTTATTGAAGACATAAGTTTCACCAACATTGCTCAATTAATTTTGTTTCATTAACTTTATTTTCTCAAATTTGTTTCATTGATCCAGTTTCATTAATTCGGTTTTATTAACTTTATTTCCGAAAGATGTTCTTTTATGCCCGATTCGCCAATATACTCCTGCGCTGAAATCGCAGCAATCGCACCATCTGAAGCCGCAGTTACAATCTGACGTAGAGGAGTTGCACGGACATCCCCTGCGGCAAACACCCCGCGAATATTTGTCCGCATCTTTTCATCAGTGACAATAAAGCCTTTTTCATCAACATTTACTCCGGCCAGACCAACACTTGTTTCACTTGTTCCGCTTCCTAGAAGCTTTGTGTTCGGAACAAGGCCGACGTAAATGAACGCGCCTTCGAACTGAATGGTTTCGAGTTTTCCGCTCTTCGCATTCTTGATTACTAGAGAAGTTAATTTTTTATCCCCGCGAAACGCGGAAACTGTTGAATTGAGAAGATACGAAATATTTTGGATTTTCTTTGCGGCATTAACAAGTGCCTGCTCTGCCCGGAATGCATCGCGCCTGTGAATAATTACTACCTCTTTTGCGATTCTTGAAAGGAAAATCGCCTCGCTGAATGCGGAATTTCCCCCGCCAACTACGGCAATTTTTTTTCCTTTGAAAAACATTCCGTCACATGGTGCGCAGTAGCTTATTCCCTTACTGAAAAATTCCTTTTCACCCGGAACTCCGAGTTTTGCATGCCCTGTGCCAGTTGCTATTATAATAGTAAGGCCAAAATATTCCGAACCGTCCGCGGTTTTTACTTTTTTTACTTTCCCGGTAAGATCCGCGCCTACAACTTCGGTCATTGTTTTTATTTCTGCACCGAATTTCGCGGCATGCGATGCCATTTTTGCAGCAAGATCAAAACCAGACATTGATTCAACACCAAGCCAGTTTTCAACAAGCGCGGTATTCACCACAAAACCTCCTGTTGCGGGCAGTTTCTCCAGCACAAGAACACTCAGACCAGCGCGACTTCCGTAAATCGCAGCGTTAAGTGCCGCTGGACCACCACCGAGCACTATTATATCATAGACTGTTTCGCGTTTCGCGTTTTGAGTCAGGATTTTCACATCAACCGGGAACTTTGCCTTAACAGGCTCATGAACCTTCGGAGCTTCCTGAAGTTTAAAACTCATGCCACACATAACACAAACCTCTTCAATGGATTAAAACATCGTTAATGATTTATTTCTTAGTTCTTCATATATCATTTTACCAAAAGAACCATCTGCGCAAGAAGCGCCTCAAGCTGTATGCGCTCATTCGCACCTTCAACCATTCGGAAATTGAATTCACCGATATGGCCGATGAGTACCATCTTTTTATCTTCGGGAATAGACAAACCGGAAACCTCTCGGTACATTTGCATCAGAATGTCTTCGCCGCCAAGCCCATAACTTATCATAAGCTTGTTCAGAGATTCACGTGATTTTTGGAAATCTCCCTTCAGCGCAAGCTCCATCATTTCCACGACTTCCTTGGGTTTTGCCCGGCTGCTTGTTTTATGGACAAGATCAGCAGTTATCTTTTTTGAATGGAGCGCACAACCTTGCAAACAGTTTATTGCCCTGCGCAGATCTCCTTCTGAAACATAGAAAATTGCTTCCGTAGATCCTTTTTCAAGAGATAAACTCTCGGCTTTTGCAACTTTATCAAGCATTTTCGAGACTTCGTCCTGGTTAAGCTGGACGAAACGGAATACAGCACATCTGCTCTGGAGTGGCTCGATTATTTTTGAGGAGTAGTTGCAACTGAGAATGAAACGCGTAACGCGGGAATTTGATTCCATTGTTCGCCTTAACGCGTGTTGCGCATCTGAAGTGAGTGCATCAGCCTCGTCTAAAAAGATTAGTTTGAATGGAACTTCTCCGATAGAAACGCTTCTTGCGAAATCCTTTATTCTTCCACGGACAACGTCAATTCCCCGATCATCAGATGCATTCAACTCAAGAAAATTACTTAGATATTCCTTTCCAAAAAGATCCTTTGCAAGTGCAAGTGAAGAGGTTGTTTTTCCAACTCCCGGCGGACCGGAAAAAAGAAGATTGGGCATGTTGCACTCTGAAACAAACGCGGAAAGGCTTTTGACGATTTCTACCTGACCAGCGACTTCTGAAAGAGTGCGCGGACGATATTTCTCGGTCCAGGGAAGTAAATCATCGGATTTGCTGACGGTCATAAGAGGCACCAGATGTGATATTGCAAACATTAATGCAAACGAAATTCAAAAACAATTGCTAGCAACAATTCGGCGGCTATATTAATAAGCTTTATCATGAAATATCAAAATATGGACCGCGTAAAAACTGGTATTTCTGGATTAGACGAAATGTTAGGTGGAGGAATTCCTGCAAGAAGACACGTTGCACTTTCAGGAGGACCTGGATGTGGTAAAACTTCTTTTGGATTTGAATTTATCTACCGGGGAGCGCAGGCAGGAGAGAATGGAGTTTATATCTCACTTGAAGAAACCGAAGATGATATACTCTCAAACATGAAAAGCACGTTTCCGATGTTTGCAGATGTTGATGCATTGATAAAAGCAAAGAGCATCAAGATCATAAAACCGGATAAGCTGGATATGGAAGGCATTGCAGAAACGATTGAAGATGAAATTACAAAGCACGAGGTCAGAAGAGCAGTAATTGATTCTGCTACGATGATTCGCCTTTCAATGGCAAAGGAAATTGAATATCGTCAGACGCTTTTTGAATTTCTTTCCCTGCTCCGCAATTTAGACTGCACTACGATAACGACTTTGGAAGCTACAAGCCCACAACGGGAATCAGTTACATTTGACATAGAACATTTCGTTATGGACGGAATAATTAACCTTTATAATCTGGATAAAGGAGACAAAAGAATCCGGGCGCTTGAAATATTCAAGATGAGAGGAACAGACCATTCCCGTGAGCTTGTGCCGTTCAGGGTTCTTCCGAACGGAATAAAGGTTGATGTAGGAGAAAAGGTATTCTAGTTAAGCAGTGAGCAATGGGCAGTTGGGTAGTAGCGATTAGCTGTTGGGGGTTAGCACGTAGTATTCAGAACCAACTAAGTAATACCGATTTGAAATTCTCGGTTTTATTCCGTTGGTTCTGAATAGGTCGATCCAACAAACAAAGTTGGATCGGGATACTACGATCTAATAACTACATACTAATAACTAATTGCTAAAAGCTACTGGCTAGAAACTATGGGCTCATTGCCCAAGGCTCATGACATTCGTGATATTTATGGCTGACGATAAATTCAAGACAATTATGTTCACAACACTCCTTTCGGCACTCATAATTCTGGGACTTAGCTTTTTAGGAGTGTTTGGAACAACAATCAAACATGCGCCATTCCTGTTCGCAGGAGCAATGATTGGTTTTGCAATAGTCAGCTATACTAATGTGAAGCCATTCCATGCATTAGTTGGTGCGATTGCGGGATTCATAATTGCAGTTACACTTCAACAGGGAGCCGAATTGGGTGTTGCCCAAACCCCAGTATCTTTATTTGCAATAATGATTGGGGTTTCTCCTCTTCTTTCATTCATAAGGGAAAAGATATTTGTAAAGTAGAGATTGGTATTAGCGATTAGCTTCTGGGTACTGACCGGGATTGTTTCCGGAAATCGGCAGCCGGCATCCCGCATCGGGTTTCCGGTTCCGAGTCTTGCGTAACGGTGCGGGATTCGAAACTCTAGACACAAAACGCGAAACTAACAACCGGACTAGGAGCTAGTAGCTAACAGCTAGTAGCAGAAAGGTGAACATATGTATGATCACAAAAACATAGAAAAGGAAATCTCTGAATTTTGGGAAAAGAAAAAAATTCAGGAAAAGGTGTCTGCAAAAAACCGCGGAACCAAGGAGCACACGGGGGGGGAACCGTTTTATTTTTGCGATGGACCTCCATATGCCACTGGGCAGATACACCCAGGTACTGGCTGGAATAAGACAATAAAAGACGCAGTTTGCCGTTATTGGCGCACGATGGGAAGAGACGTTCGCGCACAGGCTGGATTTGATACCCATGGACTGCCTATAGAAGTAAAAGTAGAGCAGGAACTCGGTATAAAGAACAAACAGGATATTGAAAAATACGGAATAGATAAATTCATAGAGAAATGCAAGGGATTTGCCACAAAATATATAGGAGTTATGAGCGGACAGTTCAGAAGCCTGGGCGTGTGGCTGGATTTTGAAAACCCATACATAACATATAAAGATGATTATATCAATTCAAGCTGGAAAACCCTGAGAATTGCCTGGGAGAAGGGACTCATGCACGAAGGGATTTACGTTCTTCCATATTGTTACAGATGCGAAACAACAATGGCAAATTATGAATTGGAATATGGAGAAGAAACAGATCCAAGCATCTACGTGAAGTTTAAATTGGCTGGTAATGCCAACGAATACCTTATCATCTGGACAACCACGCCATGGACGCTTGTAGGAAACATGGCTGTGATGGTTCATCCAACGCTTCCATATGTCAAGGCAAAAGTTGATGATGAAATATGGTATGTTGCAAAAGACAGGCTTGAACATGTTTTGGAAGTTGCAGATAAAAGCGGCACTGTACTTGAGGAAACGAGTGGGAAAAAACTCGAAGGAAAAAAATATGAACACCCGTTTCAGGATGCGATAGAAAAAAAATGTGAGCGCAGGGTTGTGCTAAGTGACGAATATATTACACTTGAAGAAGGAACCGGGCTTGTGCACTGTGCACCTGGGCACGGACCTGAAGATTTCATAATAGGAAAACGCTATGACATAGAAGCATTTTCCCCTGTTGATGAACATGGCTGTTATACGCAGGAGGCAGGAAAATATTCTGGAAAAAACGTGCGCGAATCAAATCCTGCAGTAATAAAAGAATTGAAGGAACATGGCGCACTCATAAAAGAATCCCGCATAAAACACAGATATCCGCACTGCTGGAGATGTAAAACACCTCTTATATTCCGTACAACCAAGCAATGGTTTATTACTATTTCAAAGGTAAAAGACCGGATGATGGAAGAAATAAACAATGTTGAATGGCACCCTGCTTTTGTAAAGGAAAGATTCAGTGAATTCGTTTCTGGTGCTCCGGACTGGTGCATTTCGAGGCAAAGATACTGGGGAATTCCACTTCCGATATGGAGATGCGAAAGCGAGAAATGCGGAAAAATAAAAGTAATCGGATCCCGTAATGAACTCCCAAAGAAATTAAAGGATCTTCACAGGCCGCACATAGACGAGGTAGTGCTTAAGTGCGAATGCAGCTCGGAAATGAAACGCGTGCCAGATGTACTGGATGTCTGGTTTGATTCCGGCAACGCAGTATGGGCAACGCTTTCCGAAGAGGATGTTGAAAGGTATAGCGAAAGAACAGATATTATTATAGAGGGCCAGGACCAGATACGCGGATGGTTTTATTCCCTTCTTGGTTCGGGAATTGTGCGATATAACGCCTGCCCGTATAAACGATTGCTCATGCATGGCTTTTTTGTGGACGAAAAGGGCGAGAAGATGAGCAAATCTCTCGGAAATTTTGTTCCGCTCGAAGAAATACTTGAAAAATATGGCGCAGACAGCTTCAGAATATGGGGTTTAAGCAGCACAATCTGGGAGGAACTACGATTCAACTGGACAGAAATGAAAGAGGCAAGCGCGGATTTGAACATTCTCTTTAATCTTTACGTTTTCCTTGGCAGATTTTATCCGAAAAAGAAAATAAAAGATGGAAATGGAAAACTTTCACCAGATGATGCATGGCTGATTTCTCGCACCAACTCCGTGCTTAAGGAATATCATGAACACATGCAAGATTATGAATTGAATAAAGCGATAAAAGCAGTGCGCGCATTCATAGTCGAGGATATCAGCAGATGGTACATGAAAGTTGCAAAGGAAAGAATCGCGGGTGGTGAAAATGCCGAAGGCGCTCTTGACGCACTTTACAATGCAACTTACGCTGCAGTTAGAATGCTTGCGCCATTCGCCCCGTTTGTAAGTGAATATTTCTATCAGAACTTTTTTACGAAATATGAAGATGAGGATTCGATTTCCCTTTCCGGAATCTGCAAAGGAAATATGCTCTATTGCACTTACAATAAGACAAACCGCGAACATAAAGGTGCGCTGGCCTGTGCGAACTGTTTATATTGAAACAAAATCCCATGAATGCACGGATGCAGTGAAAGCGATGGAAGGCGTTATCGCAAGGGTGGCAAATGTAAAAGAGGTCAAGGTAGTGGAAGCCGCTCCGGGAGATAAAAAGGTTGCCTCTGCTCCATTTTCATTCGGAAATATTCATATAACAACTGAAATAGACGAAGAACTTTACGAAGAGGCAATGGGTAATGAAATAAAACGGCGCATTCAGAGCCTGAGAAAAGATCTTGTGCTTGTTGAAAAAGATAAAATAGAGGTCAATATTTCCGCAGAGAAAGAACTGGAAGGAATACTTGAAAAGCTGAAGGATGGACTTGCAAAGGAAGTAAATGCAGCGAGCATAGAACTTGAAGCAGGAAAGGAAACCAAATGCGGAAAGGAAGAAGAAAAAGACAAAAAAGTAAAGGAATTTGAGATTGACGGAAGAAGGGTGAAGATAGAGATAAGGAAGAAGGAAAAATAGATCATGGCAATCGAAATTATTCGCAACAGGCTCAGAACGAAGCCAAATTGAATATCCCGTACTTCAGCTTCTTTGTTTTTTCCAGCTCTGAAAAGAGCTGCGCTATGACCTTTGCCTTTATTTCCAGGTATTTCTCCTTGCCTACTTCCACGTTTGCAATCGCGTATCTTTTTGATTTTGTGTTAAAGCAGAACATACAGTTGTCCAGGTTCTCGGAGTTGTAGCAGAAATATGAATCCTTGCAGTTGTTGGAATCCGCAACCTCAAAGCACCTGACAAGCTTCGCTGAGTTGAAGCAACGCATGCTGAACTGGCAGTCCAGAACATTGGAACATCCGAATATGCTTTCACAGGTTCTTGCCATGAAGGCATACCCATTGTGTTTTGCAAACCAGTTGAACACGCTCCTATAGCAGTGCTGGGTCGGGCCATAGCCTGCGCATTCTTCTGTGCCAAGATTCTGACCGTAAATGATTTCGCATGTGGTTGTTTTTATATCTGAGAGCAGCTGGGATGCATTTTCCAGGGTCAGGTTGCAAACCTGCTCCTCTGTCAACTTTAAGCGCCCAAGCTCAAGCGACTCGTCAAGGGTAACCATATTGTTTTCCATGAGCTTAAAGAAATAAACCGGGGGGACACAAACCAGTTTATTGCTTTTTACGGATTTTATGAGCCGAATACCTGAAGGAAAACCGCTTCTCAGCCAATCCCCATAAGAATCAAGACCATCAAGCTTTTTGCCAAACAACAGCAACGCAGTGGTTTGAAACAGCTTTTCAATCTCCCGCATTTAGCTCACCTCTCCGATTATTTCTACTATGGATTTCAGATCCTTCCTGGATTCCAGAGTCTGCCTTATGTCCCCAACCAGTTTTTCCTTCAACGCCTTGAATTTATCAGGCGCTAATTCCAGGTTTCCAATGCAATTATTTTGGTTCCTTAGATTAAAACTGAACAAACAGTTCTGGCAGTTTTCGCAGTTTGACGTGTAATAGCAATCAGACGAGTGGTAAGTCCTCACGGTTTCCATAATGCGCGTGTCCTCGAAGGTCTCGTAATTCTTTATGCAGAATTTTGTTTTGCTGACAAATGTTGAGCCGAAAACGCGCTCACTGAATCTTGTGAAATGGGCATAGGCAACATATTTGCTGTAGCACACTTCATGGGATTTGTAAATAAATGACGAATCTATCAGCCTGTTTGAGAGCGTTACATTGGATGAATTTCCCAAAGCCACACTTCCCGCGTAATAAACTCTTTCTTTTATTGCCGAGATGATAGAATCAATATCCTTAATCTGGTTTATATCCAGCTTTTCGTTTGAAAAAGCTTTCTCATAATCACTGAGCTCGTCCCCTGCCATGAACTTCGAGCCATCGGAATATTTATCGCTTATTGCGATTTCCGCGCCACTAAATGAGGATTTGGCCATACCCACAGGCTCCACAAACTTCTGAAGGTACGGAACGTACGGGTCAATGTTGCCAATCTCTTCCCCAAGCAGCACCTTGCATGTTTTTTTCCATTCTTCATTCAGGCCTGCCTGATCCCAGCTATCCATGTGTTCACCAATCATAAGTATTCACCCGGTAGATTTAACATTTAATCCTAGGGCTCCCGAACCTAAGCAAATCTATTTTTGGCTGTGCCGGCCTGTCTGAAAATGCTTGTGCGGCCTGAAACACCCCATCTTTTGCAAGCGGATTTGATGTTTTGGATTTCCCGTGCTCTTCGATTAAACGAAGCATTATTACTTTTGGGCACTCTCCATGCAAATATGAGATCGTTTTACCATCTCTGATTACTCCGTTTGGTCGTGCAAATTCAACCATTGTTTTTGTTTGGCGGTCAGAACGATCAACTGCCGTTAGGTCTGGATCAGCACCTGCAGTAAGCAATAACGTGACAATCTCCTTGAATACTTCGTGCGTACGGGGTTCCATAATTACTTGCACTACCCTACCAGCATCGTATTGATCTACTTCAACACTTGCACTACCTGCAAAACCTGCAGCCCAACCTAGTGCGTTTCTACCATCACTAGTTAATGCGTTTGGATTTGCGCCTGCTTCCAAAAGAACTTTTAGTATTTCTATTTGCAAATGACCAGTAGTGCGCCCGTATTCCATTGCGTTCATGACAGCATGTATAAGCGGGCTTCTACCATCATAAGATAGTCTTGCATTGACTAACTCAGGAGTATGCGACAACATTGCCATAACTCCTTCGGCATCAAAAGCCTCTATCTTCCCATAAAATTCCTTTTGAACTTTTTCTTCAACCATATCTATCACCAATCATAACTAATCATTCGGACTATTTAATATATTTTAAAGAAAAACGCAAGAAAACCGAAAAATATATAAAGATTATTCGGTAGTTCTGCATATATGAAACTAAACGAAAGGATAGATAAAAAGGATAATGAACTGCTTACCCTGCTTTATCTTAATTCCAGAATGAGCTTTACCGCAATGGGCAAAAAACTCAAACTAAGCGGCAGTGCGGTAGAAAGAAGGCTGAGACTGCTGGAAAAGAGCAGGATAATATCGATCCTTTTTGCAGATGTAAATTTCGCAAAACTCGGTTTTAAGGCATACCGGCTTTATTTCAAATTTGACGTGTTCGACAAAAAAACTGAGAATGATGTGGTGAAACTGCTGGACTCGTACCCAGGCACATTATGGAGGGTCGTATGCGAAGGGGAATACGACGTGCTATGGCGCATTGTTGCACGAAACGAAATGGAAGTTGAAGATGCAATGTCCGCGCTTCTCCAAAAATTTGGAACCAAGATTGTGGAAAAAACAGTAGTTACAACCACGTACCAGACATATCTCTCATGGAATAAGGCATTTGAAAGCGAGAGGCATCCGGAACTGCCAATAGAAAGGATAACTGAAATTGAAAACGTGGATGAGATAGACCACCAGATACTTTCCATGCTTTATCAGGATGCGAGGACGACGACCGTGGAAATGGCGAATAAAGCCGGATTAACCCCGGATGCAGTCCAGCACAGGATAAAACGGCTTGTTGAACGAAAGTTTATACTGGGATATACCGCATGGTTTGATTCGCGAAAGCTTGGATTTGACTATTACAAGATATTGATCGGGTTCAGGAATATAACCAAGGATTTGGAAAAAGAGTTCATTGAATTCTGCACAGAAAATGACAATGTTGTTTACCTGAATAAAACGATTGGGAGCTGGGATATTGAAGTCGATCTAATCGTCCGCAACAATCTGGAATTACACGAATTTACAAGAGAGATAAGAACAAGATTCGGGCATATAATCGGAAAACATACCTTCATATCCATAGTAGAGGATAGGATGCTGAATCCTTTGCGTGGAAAACCCTGATAAACCCGCAAAGATTTTTATTTCCTTCTTCGCCTTAAGGTACCAACGATTTTTATGACATGGAGGAAACCGAAGAGGTTTCCGACAGTATAAAAAATTTAGAGGAATTTTTATGACCACAAGAACCGAAGAAGATTTCATTGGAAAGATTGAAGTTCCTGCAGATGCGTATTATGGAGGATTTGCTGTGCGGGCTGCCGGGACATTCAAACTTAGCGGCATGCTGGTTCATCCTGAGATAATAACCGGGGTTGCGCTGATAAAGAAAGCCGCGGCTGCAACAAACAAGGAACTCGGAAAGCTTGATGGAAAAATGGCAGATGCGATAATTCAGGCTGCGGGGGAAGTAATTGATGGAAAGAAAGAGCTCCGCGACAGCTTTATCCTGGATGCATTTCAGGCAGGAGCCGGAACCCCTCTTCACATGAACACTAACGAGGTTATTGCGAACCGAGCTATTGAAATTCTTGGCGGGCAGAAAGGAGATTATTCTATAGTGCACCCTAACAATCACGTGAACATGTCGCAGAGCTCAAATGACGTTACTCCGACTGCGATACGACTTGCGGCTCTGAAAATGGTGCAGCCACTTATTCTTGAGGGGGAACGATTAGAAAAGGCACTTCTAAGAAAGGCTGAGGAATTCGCCTCAGATGTTAAATGCGGAAGAACACATTTGCAGGACGCAGTGCCGATTACATACGGACAGGTGTTTCATGCATTCGCAGTGGCAGTGAGACGAGACGTTGCGGAAATAACAAAATCCCTTGACGAGATTCGGAAGATTGGAATTGGTGGAACTGCTGTTGGAACTGGAATCACATGCCATCCGAAGTTCAGGGAACGAATAATACAACATCTGGACGAATACACGAAATTTGGACTTTCCGCTGCTGAAAGCGCGATAGAAACAACCCATGCAATGAATCCGCTTCTTTGCCTTTCTGGCGCACTGAGACTTTATGCGATAACTTTGAACCGCATTGCGAACGATTTGCGACTTCTTGTATCCGGACCCAAGACCGCAATCGCGGAAGTAATTATTCCAGAAATTGAACCTGGATCTTCAATAATGCCTGGGAAAGTAAATCCATCAGTTCCGGAAGCAGTGAATATGTGCTGCTTCCAGGTTCTTGGAAATGATCATACGATTTCTCTTGGCGCGCAGAGCGGACAGCTCGAATTGAATTGGATGACTCCGCTGATTGGATATAATCTCCTTCAATCCCTGGAGCTATTGACGAATGCGACAAATATGTTCCGCGAAAGATGCATAAAAGGAACGGAATTGGAACGGAAAAATATCAAGAAAAATTTCGATTCATCGTTTGTTTATGCAACTGCGTTAAATCCGTATCTTGGATATTCGCTCGTCTCGAAACTGGTGACTGAAGCATATAAATCCGCTGGAGGAATTTCGCTGCGGGAACTTATACTGCAAAAAGGGTTCATGACCGAAGACGAACTAAAACGCGTGCTTGCACCTGAAAAAATGACCGGGCCTACGGAAGTTGATAAGGAAATAGTTGATAATGTAAGGGAAAGAATTAAGTTGAAATGAAAAACTAGAATTATTGTCCTTTCAAAACCCTTCCGACAATCTTTCCAGTTACCGTATGCGGCTTGAATGAATCATCAACTTTGCATTCTGGATTTATCTCCTTTGCACAGGAAACATATTCCACATGAACATTAAATTTTTGAAGAGAACCTGGTGAAGCAGAAAACCCAAGCTCTGCCTTATCGGAAAAGCTCTCTCCTGAAGGGACAACGAATGGGGAACCTGAATCCACAAGCTCTGCAAAAATCGCGTCATCGGATTCGAGTGAAACCAGGAAACTTTTTATGCTCACATTGTATCCAAAGCCATTGCTTACATTGAATGCTATGACAGTTGTGCCACCGGTTGAAATATCCCCAGTGGAATAAACCTGAAAATTACATTGCATTGTTGGACCCAAATTGCAGCCTTCGGAGATGATATACGATGGATCCGCAATGCCGCTTGCAAGAAGCGCACCTATAACAAGAACCAAAAACAGAAGTGCCCAGCCATAAGTTGTTACGTATTCTACGGCGGACTGGCCGCGCGAATAATTGCTGCTTGCCGGATTACTGCTCGTCGATTTCAAAAAATCCATAAAAGACTAACAACGGTTAATCTTTTTAATGATACAGTAAGTAATCCGTTCAGAACGCGAAATTCAAAACGCGAAACAGGTGAACACATGGCTTATGGAGGATACGGTTATTTGGACTTCAAATATTCGCCGACAGATGATGATTTCATAGTTCTTTTTTGGGCAACTGGAAGCGTGCCAATAGAAAAGATCGCCGAGGCAATAGCCGCAGAATCAAGCGTTGGCTCATGGACAAAACTGGCAACAATGAATGAAAATGTCTGGACACATTATCGCGCAAGGGTTTTCTGGATCGGAAAGGTCGGAAAAAACAGCGGATTCATAAAAGTCGCCTATCCGATTGAGCATTTTGACACTAAAAATATAATGCAATTCCAGGCTTCAGTTCTGGGAAATATTTTCGGGCTGAAAGAGCTGGAGGAACTTTACGTATTTGACATATCATTCCCAAAGGGATACCAACGGCAGTTTGGAGGACCGTTACATGGGATAGAAGGCATCCGAAAACTTGTTGGAACAGAAAAAACACGACGCCCTCATGTTGGAACGATTGTAAAGCCAAAGGTCGGGCTTACTCCCAAGGAATGGGCACATGTTGCATATGAAGCATACTCTGGTGGTCTGGACCTTGTAAAGGACGACGAAAACCTGGTGGACCAGAAATTCTGCGGATGGGAAGAAAGGCTGCACGAAGTCGTCAAAGCAATCGATACAGCAAGCGGGGAAACCGGGCAGAAACATCTTTATTCCTGCAACATAACCGACAGATATAGCAGAATGGTCAAAAGATTAGATTACCTCAACAGCCTAAAACTCCAGAAACACATAATCGTAATGCTTGACGCATATGTAATAGGTATGGCCGCACTTCAGGACATTCTGGATATTACCAAAAGATATGGATTTGCAACACATGGACACAGGGCTGGTTTTGCAGCTGCGAACCGTGGAAGTTACGGAGTAAATTTCCAGATATATGAGAAGTTTTATCGCCTTCTTGGAATAGACCAGATGCACATTGGAACAGGAGTTGGAAAAATGGAAGGCTCACCGCTTGTGATAAAACGACTGCATGATATTGCGGAACAACAAAAACTTGCTGAGAAATTTTACTTTGGGTCTCTTGAAATGGAATTTGCCCCGCATATCAAGCCAATGCTAAGCATCGCATCCGGAGGAATTGATGCCGGAAAAATAGATGCGCTTGTAGCCCTGCATGGATTGAATACGAATATACAGGCAGGTGCAGGGGTGCATGGCCATCCGGGGGGAACACTAAAAGGTGCTATATCTATGAGGCAGGCAATAGATGCAGGAATGCTTGGAATTTCTTCTCCGAAATATGCTAAAACACACTCAGAATTAGCACAGGCATTGAAAGTATGGGGATATTCTGATCCAAACGAGATAAAAAAAGCACTTGAATACGAACAGAAAAACGCAAAAAGGCTTACGGCACAGGCAATGAAAAAGGGGAGAAACGGGATGGAAACAGGCGGAGAATGAGGAAAGGAGCATCTTTAAAAATTCACTCCCACAAGGTATTGACAGAATAATTTTACCTTAATTTAAACCATCACTGGGTGATTATAAATGACAATAGAAACATGCGAACGATGCGGAAAGCAGACAGTAAAACTCAGCACGTGTAAATACTGCAAAAAGAAAATGTGCGTAAGCTGTATAAAGAACACAAAAAAAGTTGCGAAGACAACCACGGTTCATATTTGCAAAGGATGCTGGACAAACATGAAGACTAGAAGCGAATACAAATCCTACAGATCAGCAGTGGACAAATTACTAAGACCCCAGTTCAGAGAATTTGGGGAAAGACGATATTAGTATTGAGGATTTTGATTACCCGCACTCAATGCAGAATTTTCCTTTTTCTGCGGGTTTTGTTTCTATTGAACTAACTTTTCCTATTTTTCTTATTTCATCCAGCAGATCCGGGGAAAGACCTTCCTCGAGTGAAATCGTTATACTTGGTATTTGCGCATTCTGGGCCATTTTATTCTTTGCCTTGTACTGACGAAGCTCTCCGATTACCCGGTGAAGCGGCTCCATGCGCCTTATTATTGCTTCATCAATCTCCTTTGGCTCTGGCCATTTTGAAAGATGAATGCTCTCGTTTTCCTTTGCACCGAAAAATGAATGATATA
>Ga0209211_10008018_pt1 | contig 14601 bp, 16 predicted proteins | sample RifGroA2_FD_183992 | JGI IMG/M metagenome (GOLD analysis project Ga0209211, IMG submission 183992) | Groundwater microbial communities from Rifle, Colorado, USA - Groundwater A2 (SPAdes) (version 2) | ecosystem: Environmental > Aquatic > Deep subsurface > Groundwater | place: Rifle, Colorado...
GAGCTACAGGTTCCAAAACAGACAGAAGAATACTTAATTTTTTTTAATCGTTTATGCACAATTTTATTTTATAATCACGCACAAAATTATTTTATAGTTGACACCATAATTGGACCCTCTCTTACTGTAACTGTAACTGTAACTGGCATAGATGGTCGTTTCTTAGCTTCTGTCATATCTTCACCTCCTTCAATAAATTAATTTAATTTAATTACTTATAACCTACGCTCACCTGCAGAATTGAAAGAAAAGGTCCAAGAGATTCTCCTTCCAAACCCGTAACAGGAGGTTACATTGACATATATGAATATTATACAGGATATGTCAACACGAAGAGGCAAATGGCTATATGGCTAAATGGTTAAAAATAATTGTCATAATAGTGATAATCGTTATGTAACAATAGAGATATGATTACTACCATCCTTTTCGACATAGACGGGGTGCTGAACGGAGAAAAAAGCTATCTTATCCTTTTGCTCAAGAGTTTGCGTGACAAATCCTGATAAAAACGGGCCATCTCATCAAATGAAAAGGGCACAAGCATCCGGGGGTAATCACGGGGAAGATCTATGACTTTCAACAGTTGATTGCCAAGATATGTCTCGTCTCGAACTGTCCCGAATTTTTCCTCCATTCGGGAAAGTAGCTGCTCTAAAGAAAATTCATTTCTTTTTAGAGCAAAATACAGATCAATATAGTCACGGACCTGAGTTCTGCTCAATATAGTATAGACTTTATTGATACAGATATCATAAGAACTGTCTACTTTAAGCTTTCCATATAAAATGCCAGTTTCTACCGGTTTATAAGGATAATTCGCAAAATCTATCTTCAACGAACCGTCATCAAATTGAAGTTCGTAAATGAAAAGTCCTGATATTTTCCTCTTCCTGATATTTTTTGCCCTGAGTTTACGAACCGCTTTTTGAATAAGTTTATCTATCTCCGCATCATTGATATCACTTTCCGTAAACAGATCTATATCTTCCGAATAGCGGTGATGCATATAAAATTCGGATAATGCCGTACCGCCCGTAAAATAGAACCAGTTGACTATTTCCGGATCGCCTTTGGCGAGTTCCAGAAAGTCAGATTGTCTGGAAGTGAGTATAGTTTGTCCCATATTATAAATACTAATAACCTTCTCATGTAAGGATCAAGCTGGTCTTTGATTTTCGGCCAGGCCTGTATGATCTCTTCCTTAGTCAGATATTCGTCATCGTCAAAACCGTAGTTGATAAGCTGAACTATCCGCCAGTATTTGTACCCCTCGGGGTCTTCTTTTTTAAACCTTTCAAGATCGACGTTCCAGTTGAGCATCGTATGGTGATTATACTACTAAATAAAAAGGGGAACTAGGGACCTGGAATTAGGGAATAGGAAAAATAATCAGTAATAGGTAATTTGGAAAATATGATCAGGACGGTCCTGAACAGGGTCCGACCCTTATGATTCAAACGTAAGCAAATAGTGGTCCGATCGGACCATGATTTGTATAGTTGTGATAGAAATAACGATTGCAACCCCTCCTAAAAAGATTAAATTGCGTGGTTTTGGTAAACATTAGATCCTCCCCGCCATTTTCCGAAGGCCAAAGTCTGATTTAAAGATATTGGACAAATTTGTCTAATTGGACAAATTGGGATAATTAGATGAATGGGAAAAGATAAGTAATTTAAGTCACCTAAGTTACTTAAGGAGCTTAAGTAATATGAAGATAAGACGTGATAAAACTGAACGAACTACTTTTGAGCAACTAGTCTAACGGGTCTCTCTCTACAATAAAGAGTCTTCGCACTATGAGGATGATGATAGGAATCTGCCCCTGTACATATACGTCGCGCGACTACAGCCTTCAAAATTCTCAAGTCCTGCAAATCTTTTACTACTCTCGGGTTAACTCTCTTTTGTCCTTCTCCAGCCATATAAATTCTCCTTTATTTGTATGAATTTTTCATAATAGATCGATAATAAAGGCTTTTTTGGGGGGTTGTCAAGGGGTCGTTTGAATTATGAATCATGAATCATGAATAAAGAATAATGGGAAGTGAGGAGGTTACTAATCGTGATTTATAGTTACTTATTGTGACTGGTGGTTACTTATAGTTACTTATAGTTACTTATGGATACTGATTGGGACTATGGTTACTTGTACTGATCGCAGTACTTTAAGGCATCGCCTTGTGACAAGGCGATGCCTTGTAAAAAATTTGGATAAGAACAAGGGAGTGCCTTATCGGATCGTATAAAATCAAATTGCTTTTCTGGATTTGAGGAAGAAGTAGGTGACGATGGCAAAAGTGATAACGGGGGAAAACCAGCTGGGGATATGGGCGCCAAAACTATCCAGAACCATGATAAGTCCCAGGAAAAGGATAGAATACATTGCCCCGTTTTTCAGGTATGCATATTTCTTGATCCTGTCTATATTGGAAATAGTAAGCTGGCGAAGAACCAGAGCGCCAAGGCCATTGCCCAAAAGGATAAGAGGAATAGAAAGGGTAAAAGCAAAAGAGCCCAAAACCCCGTCTATAGAAAAAGTGGCGTCTATAACCTCCAAATACAGTATTTTACTGATATCTGAAAGCTTTTCTTTACCAGAGAGAAGTTTCGTCTCTGCCATCTCAGCCTGCTGTTTAAACCCGTGAGTGATGAAAAAAGCCGTAGAGCCGACAACCGCCGAAAATGCCATAAACGGATTTATGCTGATGGCAAACCAGACTATCATAGCAAGCATGATGGAAACTACTGCATAGAACCAGACACCCTGCCTCAGGATAAATCTTTCACCCGGAAGCCCGTAATTTTTCTGTTCCAAAAAAAGCCAGTGAAAAAATAAAAATAAGAGAAAAGTGCCTCCGCCCAAGAGCAGCAGGGGAGCTGAATTTTCTATGGAATGGGCAATTTCGGGATCACCGCTGAAAGTTGCTGTCAGGACTCCCAAAGGAGTGAGAGTGGGATTAACCAGCCAGACGATAAGAAGAGGAAGAAGACCACGGACCGCAAAAACGCCTATAAGAAGTCCCCAGAATAAAAACCATCGCCTGGCTTCCCTCCTCATGCCGGTCAGGACCTCTGCATTTATAATGGCATTATCAATACTCGATATAATCTCAAAAAGACTAAGTCCAAGAACAGGAAGGATAAAAGAGAAAATGGACATGAATCTATTATAGCAGGTTATTTATAGTTATTTTTGGGTACTTATAGTTACTTGTGGATACTGATTGGGACTTATGGTTACTTGTACTGATCGCAGTACTTTAAGGCATCGCCTTGTGACAAGGCGATGCCTTGTAGGAAAAAGGGTCAGATTTTCAGTTTTTCGGTCAGGATTCCTGAAGAGATGATAAGAATACCGCCGAGGATTTGGACTGCTGTCAGGCTCTCGCCCAGAAATGTAAAGGAAAGGGCGGCAACAAGAACGGGAGTAAGGGAAAAGATCATGGAAACATAGGAAGCTGACGCGATAGTATAGGCTTTATTGCGGAAAAGAATCAGAAGGATATTTATAACAGTCATAAGAAAAATGAGGGATGCATTTACAGGCGGACGGATGGCATTTTGGGCAGCTGTCAAAAAAATGATGGGTAGGAATCCGGCAAAGAAAGTGCCTGAAGCTGCTACAAAAGGGTGAATATTACTGCAGGCATGTTTAAGAAGTATATTGAAAAAGAAAGCGTTTACAAGGGCTACCAGTATAGCAAAAATATCACCCAAAGAAAGAGAAATACCGGCTCCGCTGGTAGCAAAAAGAAACGAACCGGAAAAGATCATGAGGAGAAGTAGGGATTTTCTTCGGGTAATTTTTTCACCGAAAAACACCCAGGCAAATATGACGGTAAAAATAGTCACGGTACGATAAAGAAGCGCAAAATTGGTAGCCTGGGTATATTTGATGGAAAAAAATTCAAGAATATCGGAAAGAACCGTCCCCACCCCTCCGATAAGGACAAGAAGCAGTATATCTTTTTTTGTAAGTCTCATGACTTCTTTTTTATTTTTGATAAAAATAAAGGTCCAAAAGGGTAAAGCAAAAAAAGATGCCCATAGAAGAAGCGTATACGGGCTCTCCCCCATCTTGAAAAGATAGCGGCTGATACTGATAGATACTGCCCAGCAGGAAACAGAAGAAAAAGTAAGTATGAATTTTTTACTGATCACATGGAATATTATATACGATACTAATATACGAATTCATACTAATGATACAAATTGGCAAATCGATGCGAATATACGAATGATATAATGATACGAATTCGATGGTTTGAAATAACATGGCTAGATGAAAAAATAATACAGGGCGGAAGCGGAAAATAAATTTGTCAAAGGGGTACTCGAGTGGGTGGTGGACAAATTTATATTTATTAGATTATTGATATAGTTTGATCGGCTTATCCCCGGGATCAGGCATAGATTACTCGCTTTGACCCTGGGTACCGGGGGTTCATTTCTTGTAATAGGAAGCGTAGCGGGTGTCGTCGCAATGGGTATGATAAAGGAATTGAATTTCAGTAATTACCTCAAAATAGCCTCTCTGCCTGCGATAATGGGTTTCTTTGCCGCAATCGGAGTCTGGGTACTAAAGTACCAGTGGGTGAGATAATCGGTGCTACTGGTAATGAAGCTGATGAATTATGAATCATGAATAGTTTGATCGGCTTATCCCCGGAGTTGAGCGTAGTATCATTTTGAATTGGGAGTCTTTAAAACAACATATCCAATAACATTAGGTCCGGGTTTCGTTCTAAAGGGAACACTAACGCTTCTTATTTGCCAACCATCTCGGGCCAGATCACCCAATGCTCGAGAAACCCTATTATTGTATACGGGTGTAGCAGAACGTTCATCTCGCGGCTTACGTCCTCTTTTTACTTTATGCTTTAACGCGGCCTCAACTTCTCCTCTAGAAACTTGCTCTCCTGGTTGTTTCCCAAAAAAAAGCATTTGTATTCTTTGCTCTCCGGGAGCTTTCTTTGGATCAAAACCTCTTTCTCCTCCAATCCAGGAGGCCAGTCTAATTTTTCGATCTTTACTTCCGCTCATAAGGATACTTTTTATCATAAATAGTATTATTTGGCAAATTTTGAACTCCGAGAAAGGGTGCAAATTAATTTTTGATATAGTTTGATCGGCTTATCCCCGGGATCAGGCATGTATTTGTTTAAAATAAGGAAAGAGGTCTACGGTGAGCGCCTTTCTGTTTTGGAGTAACTTGTCCTTTCGTATCATCCAGAATACTTTTCAAAGTTGCACACTGCCACACATTGTGGCAACTTCTTATCCTCTGGTGGCTTGTACTATCACCTGGTCGGGTACCAATATTACTTCTCCTGAGATTACGAAGCGCCTGAACAAGTAAAAACCTGGTAGCCCTAGAGTAAGTCGCGTGGAAAGACCATAATTTTATTTGGGCTTGCCTTTGCTCTCTATCGTAGGGTTCTATTTTCATATGGATTTACTTATGTTCAATTCTAAGATTTTCAACTTCTCCATAAAAGGCACTGTGGAAAATAAATTTGTCAAAAAGGTGCTCGAGTGGGTGGTGGACAAATTTATATTTATTAGATTATTGATATAGTTTGATCGGCTTATCCCCGGGATCAGGCATAAGTTGTTGATAGTTTTTGATATAGTGATCCCCGGGATCAGGCGTAGATTATCACCAGAGTTGAGCGTAATCATTTTCTTTTTCTTTGATGGATCGCATCCTCCTTCTTTGGGTCATAAAGAGGAGGGTTTGGGTCTCGGACTAATTTTAATCTCTTACTATCTCTTGCATCTGGAGTAAGGATAAAAAGTTCATTTCTTTTGCCTCTTTTGTATCTTGCGGTGCCGTATAAAATACCCTCCGCTATATCACGATTTAAAGGGTCTTCTCCTTCCATTTGTCTTTTTACCTTTGCTATTCTTGTCAAACTATCACAATGTATGACGCCGTATTGATGTCCCCTATGTCCCGGTATTCCGACTGAGGTAATCCCACGTTCCTGCACTGCAGCTAAAATTTTCAAAGCTTGAGCAAAAGGGGTTCTTCGATAAGGCAACTCTATCCCGAAAGGAACACCGGAACCAACTGCCCTGCTTTGAATCTCACTTCTGCCCCTTCTACCCACGGGCGCTCGAGGCATTTCCGGAATTATTTGCCTGGATGTATTTGAAGGTCTATTTACAACATGCATCCCGTGACCACTATCTGCAGTTCTTGGCATTTGTCAGGATTTTAGCATATGAAAACAGGGATTTCATCTGTTTCATAGGAATTTAATGATTATAATTGTTATAAACATTATAAATATGATAAAAATATGATAAAAAGCAAAAATATAAATACTTTACATTATGGTAAGCGATCGCGCGTCAAAATGTAAATTTAGCTTCGAAAACTTATCGTGATTTCGTCAGGAGGAACAAATATTATCTGTTTCTGGAACGCCGGGGTAAAGATCTGCTGCTTAAAAAAGCATAGGTTCTTTCTGTAGGTAAAACAACTCCCATTTTTTGGGTAACGGCTTCTCTTATGTTGGTCGCGATACTGCATAAATTAGTAGGACTTTTTTGATGACAGACTGAATTTCTCAAAGGTACATGCTGGTAAACCATATTGGTAAAGGAAATTGCAACTTGACCTGCTATGCTAATCACATCATCTTTTTTTTCGTGTACTTTTAATCTCATCGGAGCAACACATCTGATACCGTAGGCACTAAGTGCAATACGCCTTACCCTAGCATGATTACAGCCTTCACATTTACGAGCTGCATCTTTGTATGACATCGAGATAATAACTCTATCACCCATAATTTTGTATTATTATAGGGATTTTTTTTTGAATTGGAAGAGGCCAATTTGCTTGATTGATAAGTCTAATGGGACAAATTTGTCTAATTGGAAGTATTGGAAAAATATAATATAGTTTAAATAATGGATAAATTGCTAAATGGATTTATGGTTATAACGAAAAAAAGAATCCATATATTGCTCCTAGTGTTTTTGATGGTTTCTCTACTAACAAACGGTATACTTGTGTATCAAAATCTCGAAAGAAATCGTGTTTTGAAAGTAATCGACGGGGACAGTTTTGAGACTCGCGATTTAAAAAGGGTAAGACTTTTGGGAATTGATGCGCCGGAACTGGATAATTGCCTCGGGAAAGAGGCAAAAGAAAAATTGTCTGCTTTGATCTTAGGAAAAAGAGTGAGGCTAAAAAACCCGCTTACCGATGCTTACGGGAGAATAATGGCGAATGTGATTGTCGAAGACATTGGAACTTGGACAAACTATATAAGGGGAAAGCTTCAAAGAAGAAAAGACACAAAGACACAAAGCTTCAAAGAAGCAAAGACACAAAGCTTCAAAGAAGCAAAGACACAAAGCTTCAAAGAAGCAAAGACACAAAGAAGCAAAGAAACAAAGACACAAAGCTTCAAAGAAGCAAAGACACAAAGAATCAAAGAAACGATAGATCCGCTCGTAAACAGAGCGATGGTTGCCGAAGGGATGGCGAGGTATGAGTTTGGGAAAAATGAGTACTCCCCCACAATACTTGAAGCATCAAAGAAGGCTAAAGAGGAAAAACTGGGAATTTACTCGGATAAATGTATCACTAAACCTACAAATAACTGCATGATCAAGGGAAATATCAGAAACGGTGAAAAAACATATTATCTCCCCTCCTGCAAGTTCTATAAACAAACGGAAATCGATGAGGCTTACGGAGACAAGTGGTTTTGTAATGTAAATGAAGCTGTAAAAGCAGGCTTTTCAAATAACAAAGCTTGTTCTAATAATCTGAATTAGGGTCCGACCCGAAGACCTATATTATTTATGGTTACTTATGGTTACTGATGGTTATTTATGGTTACTTGTTGTGACTTATGGTTATTTGTACTTCGGGCATAACACTCAGAGTTGAACCTTTAAAAAGGGTGGGTAAATTGTACAAAATGTGTAACGATCGTTACATAATTTGTACAAATTGTGATGCGATCGGATCAGGAAATGTACAAGATAAATAGAATTCTATCTAAAAAAAATAAACCTTACCCGGAAAGTTTACGGAGAGTAGCCCTGATACCATCCGCGAGACCGCGAGCGGTAGTATAACGGAGGATTACTCTTTGTCTATAAGGATAACGAGCCGGAGATCTGCCGCAAGTATCAGGATCAGGGACCGGAGATGAAGAACATTTCGTAAATCCTGGACTATTTACAATCTTTAGTTCTGCGGCATTGGGAGCAAAATTACCTCTCGGAGCGAAGTTTAAGGCTGTCAAAGATGGATTAGACCCGCTTCTGCACATAAGCCGGAAATTACCATCTCCCAGTCTTTTTAAACTTAAGTGAGAGCATCTTCCGATGGCAGCCACCGCTTCACTTCTGTTCAAACCCATATTGCAAAGTATATACAAAATACTAGCGGAATTGTAAAGCATTAAAACTATTCATGTGAGAGACAAAACCTATTTCAAAACCTCTTCTTTAGGCGTGGGGGGATTGCTTGGACCCACGGACTTACCCCCTATGAAAAATTTCAGGTGGCATAAATAAAATCTAAACTGTTCTTCTAAATATAAGTTTGTGGAAGGGTAAATTGGTCTTTTTATCCGGACAAAAAAGGGCAATCCTATTCTCTACTTTCAGATCAAAAAATCCATTCTCGTTTGGTAAGAGCGGCATACCTCTGTCATCCTCCACTTCAATTTCTTTATCCACTCTGAGATAACCTGTAACGGGATATACTATGACATTCTTTGGACGATTGGAAGAATCAAAAACCGTAAATTCCTGAAATGGTTTAATCTCTATCTCTCCTCCGTCTACTCTTTTCCAGTCTCTGATTGCAAGAGGATTCCAACTGCGTACTTCCCAGGTAGTCCGAACTATTTGTGGCCTAAAAATATCTAACATCACCAGATAATATATAATTCGGTCAGACAAAAAGAGATAAATGAATGCGTGAGAAAAATGTAACATTTTTTCCTGAAGTAATTTTTCTTACCTCTTTTTTACCTTTTCTTCATACGGAACCAGATGTTTCGGGTCGATGAATTTATTTATTGTCTGAGAATGAGGAGTGGAACTCCATGAAATTTGACAATTTCGTGGAATTAGGCTAAACTAAGTTTATATGATCCCCCGTATATACGATTTGGATAAACTGGTTGAGCCAAATAAAGTAATAGTACTTCTAGGACCCAGACGCGTGGGCAAAACTACCCTCCTCCGGACGTTTCTTGCAAAGACAAAATTAAAATACCGTGAGGCTCTGGGTGACGAATTATATATACAGGAAGCTCTTTCTGCACAAAACCTGGATGATCTTTCCAAATTTATAGGTGATAACAAACTTCTGGTAATTGACGAGGCACAAAGAATCCCAAATATCGGCCTGAACCTGAAAATTATAGTAGACAACATTCCCGGAATTCATGTTGTCGCTACCGGTTCATCTTCCTTTGAACTGACCGGACAAACCGGAGAACCGCTCACCGGAAGAAAAAAAACTTTAATCCTTTATCCCGTGTCTATGCTCGAACTTAAAAAAAATACATCTTCTTTTGATCTGAAAAGATTCCTCCCGGAACGACTAGTTTTTGGAAGTTACCCGCAGATCATCACCTCAAATTTCAAGAAGAGAAATCTGCTATTTTAAACGAGTTGATAAATTCGTATCTTCTTAAAGATATTCTGGAACTGGAGAAAGTAAAAGGATCCAAAATACTTCTGGACCTTCTCCGGATGATCGCTTTCCAGGTAGGTTCTGAAGTTTCCCTGACTGAGTTGGGAAGAGAAATAGGAATTGATACTAAAACAGTAGCGCGCTATCTGGACCTTTTTGAAAAATCTTTCATTTTATATAATTTGCGCGGTTTTTCAAGAAACCTACGCTCTGAGATAAACAGAAAAAGCAAATATTATTTTTACGATAACGGAGTAAGGAATGCCGTGATAAGCAACTTTAACCCTGTGGAAAAAAGAAATGATACGGGGGCCCTTTGGGAAAATTTCATGGTTGCCGAACGGTTAAAGAAACAGTCTTACGGACAAATTTTTGCCAATAACTATTTTTGGCGGACTTGGGAACAAAAAGAGATAGACTGGGTAGAAGAAAGAGAAGGGAGACTGATAGCGTCTGAATTTAAATGGAACCAACGGAAAAATCATAAAGTTCCCGCACTTTTCCGGACCACTTATCCGGAAAGTACGGTGAATATAATCACTCCTGAGAACTTCACTGATTTTGTAACTTAGTTTTTCTTACCTCTTTTTTACCTTTTCTTCATACAGAACCTCATAGAAGTTGATGATAATAATTTTATTATTCATGTTTGTATGAAATTGTCACGCTCTTGACAGGAAAGTTTAAAAGACTAGAATAAGGGCAGAAAGAAGGTTCGCATGTTTAAAATAGAAGATGGAAATCGCCCGATTAGACGACACTTAGGAGAACGGGGGAAAAGAGTTGTCAGAGAAACGGGCGGAAGAACCCCCCTACCGGCAGCAGCAAGAGCCGGAGATATAGGAAACAATGGATTATATGCATTCTTAATGGAACCGTTTGTACCACAAGAAATACCCTTCCAGAGAGCAGAACCACGAAGAGGAGTAGTCGTCGTAGATTTTCATGTAGGAGGAGAGCCAAAAGGAAGAATAAGAAAAGTACAGGTTTACGGTAAGTAAAATAAGTCGATGAATTCTTTCAGAAAATTGAAAATACTTTAAGGCATTGCCTTGTTCTGACAAGGCAATGCCTTGTAGGAAGTCTAAAAACAGTAAGAATAAGTTAGTCTGACTGGATAAATTTGAGGAATTGTCTTATTTAATCTTACCCATTGCTCTTAACTGTTTTTGTCTTATCGCCACAAAAGAAAATGGAACTCTACCTCTTTTCATTTCACCCCTTTTTAAAGCTGTGTTCAACCTTTCCACCTCTGCATGGGTAAGATTAACAGTAGGACCAGTATAATGTGTTGGTCTTTCGTTTGCCATATTAAGCAGAATTTATACCATATATTCATATGAATTTCCAGGGGGAAAATTTATTTTGAAATACTTTAAGGCATCGCCTTGTTCTGACAAGGCGATGCCTTGTCGGAAAAACGAATAATCCTACAAGGAACTTCCTTGTCGCAAGGAAGTTCCTTAAAGTAAAGTATTATGGGAGATGGGAAAAGAGAAATACTTTAAGGCATCGCCTTGTCACAAGGCGATGCCTTGTCGGAATTAAACGACGAAGTTGAGGAGGCGGCCGGGGACAAATATCACTTTTTTCACCGTCTGGCCATCGAGATATTTTTGGACTTTGGGGGACCTCCGCGCAATCTCTTCTATCTCACTTTGAACTTTGCACTTTGAACTTTCAACTTGAAACGTATCGCGGAGGCGGCCGTTGACTTGGACAGCGATCGTGACTGTTTCTTCTTCCAGATATTTCGGGTTGTATTTTGGCCACGCAACTTGATGGATAGACGGATATTGGTCTAATTTGACTAATTGGTCAAATTGGGAAAGACGAAACCATAGTTCTTCTGTCATAAACGGCGAAAAAGGTGCCAGTAATAAGAGTAAATTCTCAAATATTTCTTTGGGAAGATTTGAAATTTGTTTACCCTGTAAAATTTCATCAGAAATTTTGGAGGGAGTTTTGACATTTGAGATTTCATTCACGTATTCCATAATGTGAGCTATGGCTGTGTTATAACGGAGGGCGGGCATGTCTTCGGTCACTTCTTTAATAGTACGGTGCATGACACGTAAAAGGGTATCATGAGTATCAGGGGTATCATGGGCTTGTGGTACTCGTGGTACACTTAATACCCTTGGTACTCTTTCTAAATAATCGGAAACCAGACGCCAGACGCGGTTTAGAAAACGGTACATGCCTTCGATGCCGGAGTCGCGGAAATCTCCGCCGTGGTGGAAAGGACCCAGGAACATGAGATATGTACGGAGTGTATCGGAACCATATGTTTTGATATAGTCATCGGGCACGACTACATTACCTTTACTTTTACTCATTTTTGCCCCATCTTTGATAATAAGTCCATGGGCGTAAAAACGGGTAAATGGTTCTTCGAAATCTATAAGACCCCAGTCTCGGAATGCCATAGTCACAAAGCGGGAATATAGAAGGTGAAGAACACTATGTTCGGCGCCGCCGATGTAGATATCGACGGGAAGCCAATGCCGTGTAACCTCCGGGTTCCACGGAAGAGTACCACGAGTAGCACGGGTATCAGGGGTATCACGAGCTGATGGGTCTAATTTGTCCAATTTGACAAATTGGTCTAATTTAGTGGAAGGATAACGGAGAAAGTACCAGGCGCTGTCCAGGAAAGTGTCGGAGACGTCGGTCTCCCTTCGTGCGGGAGAGCCGCACTCAGGGCAAGCCACATTTACAAATTCCGTATCTTGGGCTAAGGGAGAAACACCAGTGCCTAAGGGTTTGAAGTCTTTGACATATGGGAGTTTGACGGGAAGATCGGATTCGGGAACGGGGTACCAACCGCTCATTTCATGAGCGGAATTTTCAATTTCCAATTTCCAATTTCCAATTTTTTCATTTGTTTTTGATTTCTGATTTTTGACTTTTGATTTTGAAGAAGCTTCTGTTGAAGTAAACCAGGATTTACCGTTTGAAGCACAATTAGAACAGAATATCATCGGGATCGGGGGGCCCCAATACCTTTGGCGGGAAATGAGCCAGTCGCGAAGATGGTAAGAAACCACCCTTTTCCCCCATCTTTTTTCCTCAAGATGATCCATCATTTTTTCTGTTGCCAGATGGATATCCATTCCGTCTAAAAATCCTGAATTTATCATCGTCCCCTCCTCTTCCTGGACCTCGTCCTGTTTGGTTATTGCACTTTGATCCCCATCTTTCCCTACAACTACTCTAACTACGGGGATATTAAACTCTTTGGCAAACTCAAAATCGCGAAGGTCGTGGCCTGGGACACCCACCACTGCGCCTGTACCAACTGTCCCAATCACAAAATCTGAAATATAAATGGGCATTTTTCTTTCTGTAAGGTGATTTACTGCATAAAATCCGGTAAAAATTCCTGTTTTTTTTCTCCCTTGGGCGATGCGTTCTGTTTCAGAAGTTTTTTTGGTTTGGGAAACGTAGTCTTTAAGTTTGGACAAATTAGTCAAATTAGACAAATTTGAAGAAATGAGAGTAGCGACAAATGGGTGTTCGGGGGCAAGAACTATAAATGTTGCGCCGAAGTTGGTATCAGGACGAGTGGTAAAACATGTGATTGTGACGCCATTTGCAAGAGGTCCTCTTGCAAATGGCGCTATGACGCCCTTTCCATCAACGACCGGATAAGTGATATTAATTCCTTCTTTTTTACCTATCCAGCTTCTCTGAACGATCTTCACTTTGTTGGCCCAGTCAATTTTATCAAGATTAGAAAGCAGTCTTTCGGCATAATTTGTAATGCGAAAAAACCACTGTTCCAACTCCCTTTTCTCAACTACCGAATTGCATCTTTCACATTGTCCCTCAATCACCTGCTCGTCAGAGAGGACGGTCTTGCAGGAAGGACAGAAATTCACCGGGGATTTTTTGCGGTAAGCCAGACCATGTTTAAACATCTGGACGAAGATCCACTGGGTCCATTTATAATAATTGGGATCGTAGGTCTCTACTTTGTTTTCCCAGGCAAAGGCGTTCCCTATGGAAGATAACTGGCGGTAGAAATTTTTCTCACTAACCCCGGATTGCTCGACCGGATGCTTCCCTATTTTTATCGCGTAGTTTTCGCTGTGGATACCAAATCCGTCCAGTCCCATCGGCTCAAAGACATCTTTTCCCAGCATCCTCTGGAAACGTCCATAAATATCGGCACCAGTGAAAGCGTACATATTTCCAACATGCAAACCCTCCGCGGATGGGTACGGAAACATCATGAGGTTGTAAAACGGCTGACTGGCACTCTCCATGTCCGGCTGATAAACTCTGTTTTTCTCCCAGTAGGAACGCCATTTCTCCTCAAATTCCTTGGGTTTCATTTTTTGAACAGGTTTGGGTTCGGACATACTCCAGATAATATCAAAAAAGGAGTACGAGCGAAAGTAGTGAAAAGGATATTAACGATTGAAAGGTTTCACATCAGTCGGCTTTTCATCAGGATATAAATTTCGATATATTACCGGTACTCCATCACGCCTTCCCATAGGACTAGCACCATCCGTATGTGTAGCTGCGATAGTTTTAGCCTCAAACACAAAATAGCCTACAACATCTCCATCTTGGTATACTTTTTTACTATCACCCGTGTGGAAAGCCGGACGATGACCCGATATTCTACGAGCTGACAATCTTCTTGCCGCATATTTCCTTTTTTCCGGATATGGTAACATTTCTTCAGCCATTCTCATGGTTTCCTCCCTTCATCTTAAGTAATTTACAGAGTATAGAATATTTATAAAAGAATTATTATACATGCAGGCAAGAAAGAGGTAAAGATACATTAGGGAGTCTGTTGAAAATCATCTCCTAATATTCTACTGAAAAATCCTCTGGTTTCTCCTATCGTAATCTGCTAAAGTAATATTAGAAGGGAGTAAATATGGCGATAGTAAGAT
>Ga0209211_10008020_pt1 | contig 14598 bp, 12 predicted proteins | sample RifGroA2_FD_183992 | JGI IMG/M metagenome (GOLD analysis project Ga0209211, IMG submission 183992) | Groundwater microbial communities from Rifle, Colorado, USA - Groundwater A2 (SPAdes) (version 2) | ecosystem: Environmental > Aquatic > Deep subsurface > Groundwater | place: Rifle, Colorado...
GCGCTCGGCCTAGCCGAGCGGCGCGCGGCGGAGCGCGGGGCCGCGGCGGCCGGGCTCGAGGCGGCGGTCGAGCGCCAGCGGGCGGCCCTCGCCGAGGACCGGGACCGCGCCGAGGCCGTGCGCCTCGAGCAGGTGCGGATCGCCGCCGAGCGCGTGGACCTCATGCGCGACGCCGGCGAGCTGCGCGAGCGGGGGGCGCAGCTCACCCGCCGCGCCGGGCGGCTCGCGTCCGAGCTGGCCGCAGCGGAGGCCGAGGCCGCGCGGCTCGTCGCCCAGCAGGCGGAGTTCGCCGCGGCGCACGAGCGGGCGGTGGCGGCGCTCGGTTCCCTCGAGGACGAGCGCCAGCGGCTCGCCGGGCGCCTGGCCGGGGACGAGCGGGGCCTGGCCGAGGCGGAGTCGGCTCTGGCCAACGCGCGGGTCGAGCTGGCCGCGCGGCGGTCGAGCCTCGAGGCGCTCGGCGAGCTCGAGCGCGCCCGCGAGGGGTACGGCGCCGGGGTGCGCGCGGTGTTCAGCCGGGGCCGGGAGGCCGGGCTCGGCGGCATGGTGGGCACCGTCGCCGACCTGCTCGACGTGCCGCCGGGGCTCGAGCGCGCGATCGAGGCCGTGCTGGGCGAGCGGCTGCAGTGGGTCGTGGTCGAGCGCTTCGAGCACGCCCGCGCCGCGGTCGGCTACCTCCACGACCACGCGCTCGGGGCGGCGACGTTCCTGCCGCTCGAGCACCTGCCGGCGCGCGGCGAGCTGCCGCCCGACGAGGGCGGCGTGCGCTGGGCGGCGCGGAGCGTGCGCGGCCCCGCCGAGCCCCTGGTCGACCACCTGCTCGGCCAGGTCGCGATCGTCGAGCACCTGGACGAGGCGGAGGCCCTCTGGCGCCGCAACGGCGTCGTGGCCACCTACGTGACGCCGGCGGGCGAGGTGCTCGGGCCGACCGGACGGCTGCACGGGGGGGCCGCGGCGGCGAGCGGCATGGAGCACTCGCTGCTCGCGCGCAAGCGTCGGCTCCGGGAGCTCGAGGGCGAGGTCGCGCGGCTCGCCGCGCGGGTGGAGGAGCGGCAGGCGGCCGGCGCGGCGCTGGCGGTGTCCGTCGCCGCGCTGCGCGAGCGGCTCGGCGGGCTCGAAGCCTCGGTGCAGGCGCGGCAGGCGGACCGGCTTGCCGGCGGTAAGGACCTCGAGCAGGTGGCGCGCGAGCACGATCGCGTCCGACGCCACCGGGCGACTGTCGAGGCCGAGGCGCGCCAGGTGGCCGGGGAGGCCGAGGAGACGGCGACGACGCTCGCGGCCCTCGATGGGCGCATCGGCCTCGCCGCGGAGGCCGAGGCGCGGCACGAGGCGGCGGCGAGCCGCGTGCGCGAGGCGATCGAGGGCGCGCAGGCGCGCGAGACCGAGCTGGTGGCCGAGCTCACCGCGTGCCGCGTCGATCTGGCCGCGGCGCGGGAGCGGGTCGACGCGCTCGGCCGCGAGCTTGGCCGGCTCGACGAGATGGAGCGCGAGCTCACCGAGCGGCTCGGGCAGGGGCGGTTGCGCCAGGCCCAGCTCGCCGAGCGGCGCGCCGGGCTCGGCGAGGAGCGTGAGCGCACCGACCAGGCGGCGCGCGAGGTGGCGGTGGAGCGCGACCGGATGGAGGAGGAGGCGCGGCGCGCCGGCGAGCAGCACGAGGGGTTGCTCGGGGCGCTGCGCGCGATCGAGCAGGACGCGCGCGCCGCCGACGGCGAGCTCGGGGGCCTGATCGCGTCGATCCACGAGCTCGACCTGCGCGGCACCGAGTGCCGCGTGCGGCGCGAGGAGCTCGCCCAGGAGGCGTGGCGTGTCTACGGCGTCGAGCAGCCCGCGCTTGCCGGCCAGCACGACCCGGCGCGCGACCTCGACGCCGCCCGCGCGCGCGTCGCCGAGTTGGACGAGAAGCTCGCCGCGCTCGGGCCGGTGAACCTCGTCGCCGACGACGAGTACCGCGAGCTCGACGAGCGCCTGGGGTTCCTGCGCGCGCAGCACGACGACCTCGTCGCCTCCATCAAGGATCTCGACAAGGCGCTGCGCGGGATGACGCGCAGCGCGCAGGAGCGCTTCGCCCAGGCCTTCGACGAGGTGAACCGCCACTTCAAAGAGATCTTCGAGCGGCTCTTCGAGGGCGGGCGCGCCGAGCTCAGGCTCGTCGAGGGCGAGGAGGGCGGCGACCCCCTCGACACGGGCGTCGAGCTGATGGCCCAGCCGCGCGGCAAGCGCCTGCAGGCGGTCACGCTGCTCTCGGGCGGCGAGCGGGCGCTCACCGGGCTGGCGTTGCTCTTCGCGATCTTCTACTACCGCCCGAGCCCCTTCTGCGTGCTCGACGAGGTGGACGCGCCGCTCGACGACGCCAACATCCACCGCTTCCTGCGCGTGCTCCGTGAGCTCACGACCCAGACGCAGTTCCTCGTCATCACCCACAACCGCAAGACCATGGAGGCCGCCGACGTCCTCTACGGGGTCACCATGGAGGAACCCGGGCTCTCCAAGCTCGTCTCGGTCAACCTCGGCGGCTGAGCGCGGGGCCGCGGGGGGCCGCCTGCCCGATGCGCGCCTGCCTGATAAGTCGGTGAAGCGGCAGGCGAAATGCGCTAGACTCGGCAGCGCGCAGGTATGTCGTCGGTCGGATCCTATCTTCGCGAGCTGAGGGAGCGGCGCGGTGTCTCTGTCGAGGAGATCGCCCGCTCGACCCGCGTCCTGCACTGCTACCTGGACTCCCTCGAGGCGGACGACTTCGCCTCGCTGCCGGCCCCCGTGTTCACCAAGGGCTTCATCCGCGCCTACTGCCAGGTGCTCGGGGAGCCGCCGGACCAGGCGCTCGCGCTCTGGGCGGCGCGCGCGGGGGCCGTCGCCGAGGCGCCGGCACGGGCGCCCGCGCAGGCCGTCGAGCCCGCGGCGGTCGGCCGGGGGCGGGGCGCGGTGCTCGTCAGCTTCGTCCTGCTGGTCGTGCTCGGCCTCGCGCTCTTCGTGACGACGCTCGCGCTCCAGTCGGGGCGGAGCGTCGTGCCCGAGCGCCGGGAGGCGGCCTCCGTCGTCGCGCCGCGGCCCGCGCCGGCGCCGGCGCCCGCGAGCCCGGCGCCCGCCGAGGCCGCCGCGCGGTCGGCGCCCGCGCCCGCGCTGCCCACGCTGGCGAGCGTCGCCGCGCCCTACCGGCTCGTCGCCCGCACGACGGAGGCGACGTGGATCCGGGTGCGGACCGAGGACGGCCGCTCGAGCGAGGAAACGGTCCCGCCCGGCGAGGTGCGCGAGTGGGTGTCCAACCGGCCCTTCGTGCTCACCATCGGCAACGCCGGGGGCGTGAGCTTCGAGCTCAACGGGCGGCCGCTCCCGCTCTTCGGCAGGAGCGGCGAGGTGATCACGCGGCTCGTGCTGCCGGCGGAAGCGCGGTGAGCCTCCTCGCGGGCCTGAGGGAGCGCCTGCGCGACGGGCTCAGGCGCTCGCAGGAGTTCCTCGCCACGGGGCTCGGGCAGGTGCTCGAGGGCGACCGGCCCATCGACGACGCCCTCTGGGAGGAGCTGGAGGAGCTCCTGATCGCGGCCGACCTCGGCGCCGGTCTCGCAGCGGACTTCGCCAACCGCGCGCGCGAGGAGCTCATGTTCGGCACGGTCACGCGGGCCGGCGAGCTCCGGCCGCTCTTCCGGCGCTTCCTGCTCGACGCGCTCCAGCCGGCCGCGCGGCCCCTCGACCTCGACCACCGCCCGGCCGTCGTCCTGATGCTCGGCGTCAACGGCTCGGGCAAGACGACGACGTGCGCGAAGCTGGCGGCCCGGCTCAAGGCCGACGGCAAGGGTGTGCTGCTCGCTGCGGCGGACACCTTCCGCGCCGCCGCGATCGAGCAGCTCGAGCGGTGGGGCGAGCGCATCGGCGTCGACGTGATCCGCCAGGCGTCGGGCTCCGACCCGGCGGCCGTGGTCTTCGACGCCGTCAAGGCGGCCGCCGCCCGCGGGCTCGACGCGCTCATCGTGGACACCGCGGGGCGGCTCCACACGAAGACCAACCTGATGGACGAGCTCGCCAAGCTCCGGCGCGTCATCGAGCGGCAGCTCCCCGGCGCCCCGCACGAGGCGCTGATGGTGCTCGACGCGACGACGGGGCAGAACGGCGTCGTGCAGGCGCGGGCGTTCCACGAGGGCGTCGGGCTCACCGGCGTGTGCCTGACCAAGCTCGACGGCACCGCGAAGGGCGGGATCGTGGTGCGCATCGTGCGCGAGCTGGGGCTGCCCGTCAAGCTGCTCGGCGTGGGCGAGCGCGTCGAGGACCTCCAGGCCTTCGACCCCACGGCGTTCGTCGACGCGCTGGTGCCGGCACCGTGAGCGGCGCGGACGAGCGCCACATGCGTCGCGCGCTCGAGCTCGCCGAGGGCGGGCGCGGGCTGACGTCGCCGAACCCCCTGGTGGGCGCCGTCGTCGTCGGCGCCGACGGCCGCGTGGTGGGCGAGGGGCTCCACCGGCGCGCCGGCGCGCCGCACGCCGAGATCGAGGCGCTTGCCGCCGCGGGAGCCGGGGCGCACGGGGGCACGCTCTACGTCACGCTCGAGCCCTGCACGCACCAGGGACGGACGCCGCCGTGCGCGCCGGCCGTCGTCGCCGCCGGCGTGGCGCGCGTCGTGGCCGCGCTCGTGGACCCGAACCCGCTCGTCGCCGGGCGCGGGCTCGAGGCGCTCGGCCGCGCCGGGCTCGCCGTGACGCGCGGCGTCCTGGCGGCCGAGGCCGCGCGCCAGAACCGCGCCTTCCTCACGGCGATGCGCGAGCGGCGCCCGCACGTCACGCTCAAAGCCGCGATGACGCTCGACGGCAAGATCGCCGACGTCCACGGCGGCTCCCGCTGGATCACGGGGCCCATGGCGCGCCGGCACGCCCACCGCCTGCGCAGCGAGGTCGACGCGATCGTCGTCGGCGTGGCGACCGTGCTGCGCGACGACCCGGAGCTCACGGTGCGCCTCGACACGCCCTGGCCGCGGGAGCCCTGGCGGGTGGTGCTCGACACGACGGGCCGCACGCCGCCCAGGGCCCGGCTGATCGCCGCCGGGCGGCCGGAGCGGGCGCTGATCGCCGTCGGTCCCGACCCGACGGCCGACGCGGTCGCGGGGCTCGCCCGGACGGGCGCGACGCTCGTGCGGTGCCCGACGCGCGACGGGCGGGTCGATCTGGGGGCGCTCCTCGCCGATCTCTTCGCGCGCGAGGTGCGCGCGATCCTGGTCGAGGGCGGGGGCGAGGTGCACGCGGCCTTCCTCGACGCCGGCCTCGTGGACCGGGTCGCGGTCTTCCTGGCGCCGCTGCTCGTCGGCGGGCGGGCCGCGCCCGGGGCGGTGGGCGGCGCCGGGCGCGAGCTCAAGAGCGCCGTGCGGCTGGGCGAGCTCACCGTGACCCGGCTCGGGGACGACGTCCTGCTCGAGGCCGACGTCCTGCGTGAGGCGCCCGGCGAGGGCTCGCGCGCGCCGGCCCCGCCCCGGGAGCGCTGAATGGCTGTGAGCAACTCGCATTGTCGAGGGACGCCACGGCGCAGCATGGGCGCCCCGAGGGCTGGGGGGCTTGGGGGGCGCCCGGCGCCCCCCATGTGCTGAGTGTTCACCGGGATCGTGGAGGAGGTCGGGACCGTGACCGCGCTCGAGCGCGGCGCGCGCGTCGCGCGGCTGGCCGTGAGCGCGCGCGTCACCCTCGAGGGCACCGGGATGGGCGGCAGCGTCGCGGTGAGCGGCGCGTGCCTCACGGTCGTCGAGCGGCGCCCCGACGGGTTCGTCTTCGAGCTCGGGCCCGAGACGCTCGCGCGGACGATGCTGGGCGGGCTCGCGCCGGGCGACCGGGTCAACCTGGAGCGGCCGCTCAGGTTCGGGGGCGCGCTCGGCGGCCACCTCGTCCTCGGCCACGTCGACGGCGTCGGGACTGTGGAGGCGGTAACCCGTGTAGAATCGACGACACGGGTGCGCATCGCGCTGCCGGGCCCCGAGCTCGAGCCGCTCCTGATCCCGCAGGGCTCGGTGGCCGTGGACGGCGTGAGCCTCACGGTGGCCGCGCTCGGGGACCGGAGCTTCGAGGTGATGCTGATCCCGCACACGCTGGGGGTGACGACGCTGGGCGGGCTCCGCGTGGGGCAGGCGACGAACATCGAGGCCGACGTGATCGGCAAGTACCTGGTGCGATCGCTCGCCCTCAGGGGGACGACATGAGGCCGTTTGCGACCGTCGAGGAGGCCATCGAGGAGATCCGCGCGGGGCGGGTCGTCGTGGTGGTGGACGACGAGGACCGCGAGAACGAGGGCGACCTGGTGATGGCCGCCGACCGGGTCACGCCGGAGGCCGTCAACTTTATGGCGAAGTACGGCCGCGGGCTCATCTGCGTCCCGCTGACGGCGGAGCGCCTCGACGAGCTGAAGATCTCGATGATGGTCCAGGACAACACCGCCCCGATGGGGACCGCGTTCACCGTCACCGTGGACGCTCGGCGCGGCGTGACGACGGGCACCTCGGCGTACGACCGGGCGGTGACGATCCGGACGCTCGTCGACGCCCGGATGGGCCCGGAGGACCTCACGCGGCCGGGCCACATCCTGCCGCTGCGCGCGATGCCGGGGGGCGTGCTCCGGCGCGCGGGCCACACCGAGGCCTCGGTGGACCTCGCGCGGCTCGCCGGCTGCTCGCCCTCGGGCGTCATCTGCGAGGTGCTGGACGACGACGGCGGCATGGCGCGGGTGCCGCAGCTCGTGGAGCTCGCGCGGGCGCACGGGCTCAAGCTGATCACGATCAAGGACCTGATCGAGTACCGGATCCGCAAGGAGAAGCTCGTCCGGCGCGTCGCGACCACGAAGCTGCCGACGGAGTTCGGCGAGTTCTCCGCCATCGCCTACGACACGACCGTGGACAGCCGGGTCCCGCTCGCGCTCGTGATGGGGCAGGTCGCCGGCGACGCGCCGGTGCTCGTGCGCGTGCACTCGGAGTGCCTCACCGGCGACGTGTTCCACTCGCGGCGCTGCGACTGCGGACTGCAGCTCGAGAAGGCGCTGGCGATCATCCAGGCGGAGGGGCGCGGCGTGTTCGTGTACATGCGCCAGGAGGGACGCGGCATCGGCCTGCTCAACAAGATGCGCGCCTACGAGCTGCAGGACCAGGGGCGGGACACCGTCGAGGCCAACGCCGAGCTCGGCTTCAAGGCCGACCTGCGCGATTACGGCATCGGCGCGCAGATCCTCGTGGACCTCGGTGTGCGGCACCTCCGGCTCCTGACGAACAACCCCAAGAAGATCGTCGGCCTCGAGGGCTACGGCCTCACGATCACCGAGCGCGTGCCGATCGAGATCCCCGCCAACGAGTCCAACCGGAAGTACCTGTCGACCAAGCGCGACAAGCTCGGGCACCTGCTGTCGTCGCTGCCCGACTGAGTGGCCGTGAATACATCGCACTGTCGAGGGGCGTCACGGCTGCGCCGGGGCGCCGCGAGGCTCGGGGGGCTTGGGGGGCGCCCGGAGCCCCCCATGTGCTGAGATGGCCGGGCGCGCCCCGCGGGTCCGGCTGGCCGGCCGGACCGGGCCGTCGCTCCGGTTCGCCGTCGTCGCGGCCCGGTTCAACGAGCGGATCACCCGGCGGCTCGTCGACGGCGCGCGCCGGGCGTTCGAGGCCGCGCGGGTGCCGGCCGTGGCCGTCGAAGTGCACTGGGTGCCGGGCTCGTTCGAGCTGCCGCAGGCGGCGGCCCACCTGGCGGCGACGGGCCGCTACGCGGGCATCGTGTGCCTCGGCGTCGTGATCCGCGGCCAGACGCCGCACTTCGAGCACGTCGCGCGCGAGGCGGCCGCGGGGATCCGCGAGGTGGCGCTCGCCACGGGCGTGCCGACGACCTTCGGCGTGATCACCGCGCTCAGCGAGGAGCAGGCGTGGGACCGCGCGGGCGGCGAGGTGGGCAACCGCGGCGAGGAGGCCGCGGGGGCCGCGCTCGAGATGGCCGAGTTCATCCGCGGCGTGAGGCGCGGGCGTGCGGAGCCACCCGGCCTGGCGCGCCCCCGGGGGTCCGGGCGTGCGGAGCCACCCGCGCCTGCGGCAGGCCACCCTCGGCGGTCCCGGCCTCGAGGTACCCGATAACATGACCCGACGCAGGAAGGCCCGGGAGCTCGCGCTCCAGTTCCTGTACCAGCTCGACCTCGTCGGCGACGACGACCCCGCGGCGCACGCCCGGGAGTTCTGGGCGCGCCATCCCGTGGACGAGGCCGGCCGCGCATTCGCCGACGCGCTCGTGCGCGGCACGCAGGCCAACCGCGCCGAGATCGACCGGCTCCTCGTGAAGTACGCGGAGCACTGGGAGCTCGAGCGCATGGCCGTCGTGGACCGCAATATTCTGAGAATCGGGGTCTACGAGCTGCTCTGGGACGGCGAGGTCCCGCCGAAGGTCGCGATCAATGAGGCGATCGAGATGGCCAAGAAGTTCGGCACCAAGGACTCGAGCCGGTTCATCAACGGCGTGCTCGACCGGATCCACAAAGAGGCGCGCCCGGCGTCCTGAGCGACCCGTGCGGTACGCGGTCCTGTCCGACATCCACGGCAACCTGGAGGCCCTCGAGGCGGTGCTCGGCGACGCCGCGCCGCGCGCCGACGCCGTGCTCTGCCTCGGCGACATCGTGGGCTACGGTGCCGACCCGGCGGCGTGCATCGAGCGGGTCGCCGAGCGCGCGCAGGCGATCACGGCGGGCAACCACGAGCACGGCGTCGCGGGCCTGCTCGACCTCGACTGGTTCAACCGCTACGCGCGCGCCGCGGCCGAGTGGACGCGCGAGCGGCTCGACGACGACCACCGCGCGTGGCTCGGCGCGCTGCCGCTCGTGGTCGAGATCGGCGATGCCACGCTCGTCCACGCCTCGCCCGATCGCCCGGAGGAGTGGGACTACCTGGTGTCGGCCGCGGACGGCTTCGCCGCCCTTCCCGCGTTCGCGACGCGCCTCTGCTTCGTCGGCCACTCGCACCTGCCGGCGGCGTGGTCGGTCGGCTCCTCAGGGCCCGAGTTCGCGGCCGGCCCCGGGGAGCTCCCGCTCCTCGCCGGCCGGCGGTATCTCGTGAACGTGGGGAGCGTCGGCCAGCCGCGCGACCGCGATCCGCGTGCCGCCTACGCGCTGTGGGACGCCGAGCGCGGGACGCTCGCGATCCGCCGCGTGGCGTACGACGTCCTGACGGCGCGGCGCAAGATCGTGGCGGCCGGGCTGCCGCACTATCTCGCCGACCGCCTGGCGTGGGGGGCCTGATCCTGCGCGAGGCCGCGGGCCTGGCGGCCCTCCTCTCGGCGAGCGCCCTCGGGCTCGCGCTCGCGTTCCCGCGGACGGACTGGTACGCGACGCCGTGGATCGTGCTGACGCCGCTGCTGGTCGTGGCGCTCACGCGCGCGCCGCGCGCGGCCCTCGGCTGGGGCTGGCTGCACGGCACCCTGTTCTTCCTCGTCCTGCTGCGGTGGCTCGACCACACGTTCCAGACCTACAGCGCGATCCCGTGGCCCGCGACGTGGCTGCCGATCCTCGCGCTGGCCGCGTACCTCGGGCTGTACACCGGTGCTGTCGCGGCAGCGCTCGCGTGGATCGCGCGCCGGCGGTCGCCCGGCCTCGCGCTGCTCGCCGCGCCGTTCCTCTGGGTGGCGGCCGAGTGGGTGCGTGGCCGGCTGCTCGGCGGGTTCCCCTGGGGCACGCTCGGCTACTCGCAGCACCTGCGCCTGCCCGTGATCCAGATCGCCGAGCTCGGCGGCGTCCAGGCGGTCTCCCTGGTCGTGCTCGCCGTGAACGCCGCCGTGGCCGGCTGCCTGCTCCTCACGTGGCGCCGCGCGCTCGCCGGCGCGGCGCTCGGGGCCGCGCTGCTCGGCGGCACCCTCGGCTTCGGCTACGCGCGGCTCGGCGAGCCGCCGTCGCCGGGGGTCGTCGAGGTCGCGATCGTGCAGCCCTCGATCGAGCAGCCCCTCAAGTTCGACCCGGCGTACGCCGAGGTGACGCTCGGCATCTCCCTCTCGCTCACGCGTCTGGCGGCCGCCGACCGGCCGGCGCTGATCGTCTGGCCCGAGACCTCGACGCCCGGGCCGCTGCGCCGGGATCCGGGGCTCGTCCGGACGCTCGCGGGACTCGCGCGCGCCACGGGCGGGGGCCTGCTCGTGGGCTCCCTCGACGTCGAGGCGGGGCCGCGGCCCGCCGTGAGGAACAGCGTGTTTCTCCTGACAGAACGCGGGATTGTGGGGCGGTATGATAAGATGCACCTGGTTCCGTTCGGGGAGTTCGTGCCGCTGTCGGGTGTGATCGGATTCGTCCGGGGCTGGGCCGAGTTCATCTCCGAGCTCGAGCCGGGCTCCCGTGCCGTGGTGTTCCCGGGTCCGCCAACCCCGTTCGGTGTCGTAATCTGTTACGAGGGAATCTTCCCCGAGCTCGTCCGCGAGTTCGTGAGGGGTGGGGCGCGCCTGATGGTGAACATGACGAACGACGCGTGGTTCGGCCGCACGAGCGGGCCGTGGCAGCACCTCGGCATGTACGCGTTCCGCGCCGTGGAGAACCGCACCGCGATCGTGCGCGCGGCCAACACGGGCGTGTCGGCCTTCATCGCCCCGACGGGCCAGGTGCTCCGGCGCCTGGACCTCGGCAGCCGCGCCGTCCTCGTCGACCGCCTGCCGCTCAGGACGCGCGAGACGATCTACACGCGCTTCGGCGACTGGCTCGGCTGGCTCGCGCTCGGCGTCGCGGCGGCGGCGCTCGGCCTCGCCACGCGCGGGGGGAGGGCGTAGTGCTCGGCGACTTCAAGCGCGACGTCGCCGACCTCGCGAGCAGGGTCGACGAGCTCCGGGGGCACCTTTGACCTGCCCGGCAAGGAGCTTCGGCTCGCGGCGATCGACGCGGAGATGGCCTCGCCGACCTTCTGGGAGGACAACCGCCGGGCCCAGGAGGTCATCCGCGAGCGGGCGGAGCTCACCCGCAGCGTGACCCGGGTCCGGGAGCTCACGCGCGCGGCGGAGGACCTCGGGGTGCTGCTCGAGCTCGCCGCCGAGGCGGGCGACGACGGGAGCCTCGACCGGGAGATCGCCGAGGGGGTCACCCGGCTCGGGCGCGAGCTCGACGAGTTCGAGCTGAAGGTGATGCTCGCCGGCTCGCACGACGCCAAGGCCGCGATCCTGTCCATCCATCCGGGCGCCGGCGGCACCGAGTCGCAGGACTGGGCGCAGATGCTGCTCCGCATGTACCTGCGCTGGTGCGAGCGCGCGGGCTTCAAGGCGGAGGTGGTGGACCTGCTGCCCGGTGACGAGGCCGGCATCAAGTCGGCGACCGTCGAGGTGACGGGCGAGTACGCGTACGGCTTCCTGCGCGGGGAGACCGGGGTGCACCGGCTGGTGCGCATCTCGCCGTTCGACGCCTCGCGTCGGCGCCAGACGAGCTTCGCCTCGGTCGCGGTCGTGCCGGAGGTGGACGACGTCGAGGTGAGCGTCCGGGAGGAGGAGCTCCGGGTGGACGTGTTCCGCTCGTCGGGCCCGGGCGGGCAGGGCGTGAACACCGCCGACTCGGCGGTCCGGATCACGCACGTGCCCACGGGCATCGCCGTCCAGTGCCAGAACGAGCGCTCCCAGCTCCGGAACCGCGACACGGCCATGCGCATCCTCAAGGCGCGCCTGTACGAGATCGCCGCGGCGAGGCAGCGGGAGGAGCTCGCCGAGCTGACCGGGCAGAAGAAGGAGATCGCCTTCGGCAGCCAGATCCGCTCCTACACGTTCCATCCCTACCAGCTCATCAAGGACCACCGCACCGGCCTCGAGATCGGCAACGTCGAGGCGGTGATGGACGGCGACCTCGACGCGCTGATCAAGGCGTACCTCCTGTGGGCGCGGGGGCGCGAGGCGCCGTGACGGCGGGCGACACGGGCGACCTCGTGCGCCAGCGGCACGAGAAGCTGGCCGCGCTGCGCCGCCAGGGGGTGGACCCGTTCGGGGGCCGCTACCCGGTGACCCACTGGGCGGGGCCGCTCGCCACGCGGTTCGGGAGCGCGGGCGAGGAGGAGCTGAAGGACGCCGGGCCCGTGAGCGTCGCCGGCCGCATCGTCGCGCTCCGCCACCACGGGAAGTCCTGCTTCGCGCACCTGATGGACTACACGGGGCGTGTCCAGCTCTATGCGCGCGCCGACCGGCTCGGCGACGAGTACGCGCGCTTCACCGACCTCGACCTGGGCGACTTCGTGGGCGTCACGGGCGAGCTGTTCCGGACACGGACCGGCGAGCTGACCGTCGCGGTCGAGGCGTTCACGTTCCTCGCCAAGTCGCTCCGCCCGCTGCCCGAGAAGTGGCACGGCCTCAAGGACGTGGAGACGCGCTACCGCCAGCGGTATGTGGACCTCGTCGTGAACCCCGAGACCCGCGAGATCTTCCGGCTGCGGTCGCGCATCGTGAGCGCGCTCCGCGCCTTCCTCGACGCGCGCGGCTTCCTCGAGGTCGAGACGCCGATGATGCAGCCGATCCCCGGCGGGGCGATCGCCCGGCCGTTCAAGACCCACCACAACGCGCTCGGGATCGACCTCTACCTGCGCATCGCGCCCGAGCTCTACCTCAAACGCCTCGTCGTCGGCGGCTTCGAGCGCGTGTACGAGATCAACCGGAGCTTCCGCAACGAGGGGATCTCGACGCAGCACAATCCCGAGTTCACGATGCTCGAGTTCTACCAGGCGTACGCGGACTACACCGACCTGATGGAGCTCACGGAGGCGCTGTTCGTCGAGCTCGCCGAGTCGCTCAGGGGCGGGCTCACCCTGACCTGGGGCGAGCACGCGATCGACCTCACGCCGCCGTGGCGGCGTCTGCCGTTCTTCGAGGGACTCTCGGCGGCGCTCGGCGTCAGCGTCACGCCCGCGACGGACGCGGCGGTGGTCGGGCGCGCCGCGCGGGCGCGCGGGCTCGCGCGCGGCGACGGGCCGGTCTGGAAGCTCTGGAAGGAGGTCTTCGAGGCCCTGATCGAGCCGACGCTCGTGCAGCCGACCTTCGTGGTGGACTTCCCCGTGGAGCTCTCGCCGCTCGCCAGGAAGAGCCGCACGAACCCGCTGCTGGTGGACCGCTTCGAGCTCTTCATCGGCCGCCGGGAGCTCGCCAACGCGTACAGCGAGCTCAACGACCCGGTGGACCAGCTCCAGCGCTTCCGCGAGCAGGGGGAGCTCCAGGCGCGGGGCGACGACGAGGCGCACTGGCTCGACGAGGACTACGTGCGCGCGCTCGAGCACGGCATGCCGCCGGCGGCGGGGGAGGGGATCGGGATCGACCGGCTGGTGATGCTCTTCGCCGACCAGCCCTCGATCCGCGAGGTCATCCTGTTCCCGCAGCTCCGACCCGAGGCCCGCGGCCCGGCCGGCGAGGAGGAGGGGACGCCGTGAACCTGCCGTTCGAGGTCTTCATGGGGCTCCGCTACCTGCGCGCGCGGGGCCAGCGCATGAACCTCTCGCTGTTCGTCTGGATCGGCGTCGGCGGTGTCTTCCTGGGTGTCGCGGCCCTGATCGTCGTGCTCGCGGTGATGACGGGCTTCCAGGACGGCATCCGCGACCGGATCATCGCCGCCAACCCGCACCTGCTCGTCTACCAGAGCGGCGGCGCGGGCCTCCGGGACGCGGCGGCGGTCGCCGAGCGCGTCCGGGCGGTCCCGGGCGTGCGGTCGGCGACGCCGTTCGTGCACCAGCAGGCGCTGTTCACGACGGCCGCGGGCGGCGCGCAGGGGGGCCTGATCCGCGGCCTCGACCTGACGCGCGAGGCGGTCCGCGGCGACGTCCAGGCCACGCTCAGGAGCGGCAGCCTCCGGCCGCTCGCCGACGGCGAGGCGGCGATGCTCCTCGGGCGCGAGCTCGCCCGCGTGCTCGGCGTCGTGCCGGGCGACAGCGTCACCGTGATCTCGCCCCAGGGCGCGCTCACCGCGGTCGGCATGGTGCCGAAGATGCGGCGCTACACGGTGGCGGGCACGATCGAGATGGGCATGTACGAGCTCGACGCCTCGCTCGCCTACCTGGCGCTGCCGGCGGCGCAGGAGTTCGCGGGGCTCACCGGCGTGACCGGCATCGAGGTGAAGCTCACCGACCCCTTCGACGCCAAGCGGGTCGGGCGGGCCGTCGCCGCCGCGCTCGGATTCCCGTTCTGGGTCCGCGACTGGATGGACATGAACCGCAACCTCTTCGCCGCGCTCCAGCTCGAGAAGTACGCGCTCTTCGTCGTCGTCACGATCATCGTGCTCGTCGCCGCCTTCGCGATCATCGGCCACCTCGTCCTGCTGGTCGCGGAGAAGCGCAAGGAGATCGGGATCCTCAAGGCGGTCGGCGCCTCCGCGCGGAGCATCACCGCGATGTTCTTCGCGGTCGGCATGACGATCGGCGTCGTCGGCACCGTGGCGGGCAGCGCCGTCGGCCTCGCGGTGATCTGGGCGCAGAACACCTACAAGGTCATCCGGCTGGCCGGCGATGTGTACCAGATCGACTACCTGCCGATGAAGCTCACGCTCGCCGACGGGCTCATGGTCGTCGGCGCCACGCTGCTCCTCTCCTTCCTCGCGACGCTCATCCCGGCGCGGCGCGCCGGCGCGCTCGCGCCCGTGGACGTGCTGCGCTATGAGTAGTGCGAGCCGAGCGGCGGCCGAGATGCCGGTGGC
>Ga0209211_10008023_pt1 | contig 14594 bp, 11 predicted proteins | sample RifGroA2_FD_183992 | JGI IMG/M metagenome (GOLD analysis project Ga0209211, IMG submission 183992) | Groundwater microbial communities from Rifle, Colorado, USA - Groundwater A2 (SPAdes) (version 2) | ecosystem: Environmental > Aquatic > Deep subsurface > Groundwater | place: Rifle, Colorado...
GGCTGGACGGCAAGGCCTCCTTTCAGATCAATCCCACCGGCCCCAACCAGCCGATCCAGAAGGGTGAGTGCCTGGATGAGATGCTCGGCCGCTTCAAGGGGATCAACGATTTTGTCGATCAGACCTCCCGCGGGGCCGTAACCGACCTTGCTTTGTACTCCCTGATGAACAGCCCGATGACCGCTTGCGGCTGTTTCGAAGCCATTGCCGCCATGCTGCCCCAGTGTAACGGAATCATGGTGGTCAACCGCGATTTCAGCGGGATGACGCCTTCCGGGATGAAGTTCACTTCCTTGGCCGGTATGGCCGGCGGCGGCGCCCAGACCCCTGGCTTCATCGGGGTTTCCAAGCATTTCATGACCAGTCCCAAGCTTTTTGTCGCCGAGGGCGGGTTGCAGCGGATGGTCTGGCTGCCCAAGATGATGAAGGAAGAGATCAAGGAAAAACTCATGGAGCGTTGCAAGGAAATCGGCAGGCCGGAGTTTTACGATATGATCGCCACCGAGGAGAACGGCACCACGGAAGAGGAGATCCTCGCTTTCATGAAAAAAGTCGGTCATCCGGCTCTGGAGATGGAAGCGCTTGTTTGATTTTTAGCTTTAAGCTGTCAGCTCTCAGCTAGCAGCGAGACGATTCATGATTAATATTTAAGCTTAAGGCTGATAGCTGACAGCTTACAGCTTGTCCCTTATACTGGAGGAACAGACAGATGGCTTTAACAGGTATTCAAATCCTCAAGATGCTCCCCAAGAAAAACTGTGGGGAGTGCGGTATCCCGACCTGTCTTGCCTTTGCCATGAAGGTGGCTGCCGGGCAGATGGAAATCGGCGAATGCCCGTATGTGAGCGACGAGGTCAAGGAGCAGATTGGCGAGGCGTCCGCCCCTCCGATCCGGACTGTTAAAATCGGCTCCGGCGACAGCGCTTATACCACCGGCGGCGAGACCTGTCTGTTCCGTCATGAAAAGCGGTTTGAGAACCCCACCGGCATCGCGGTGCTGGTTACCACCGCGATGAGCGAGGCCGAGGTCGAGGGGAGGATCAGCCGGTTCAAAAATCTCCGCTACGAGCGGGTCGGCGTCCTGCTCAAGGCCGATCTGATTGCGGTCAAAGACGGCAATGGCGATGCGGCCGCCTTTACCGCCCTGACCAAGAAGGTGCTGGACACCGCACCCGATGCCGCTCTCATCCTGATGAGCGACAAGGCGGACAACCTCAAGGCTGCCGCGGCTGCCTGCGGGGAGCGCAAGCCGCTCCTTTATGCCGCCACCGCCGACAATGCCGAGGCCATGGCTGCCGTGGCCAAGGAGGCCGGCTGCCCGCTGGTTGCCAAAGGCACAAACCTCGACGATACCGTGGCTGTTTCCGAGAAGCTGCAAGCCGCCGGTCTAAAGGATCTCATGCTCGATAGCGGCGCCCGCACCATACGGGCCGCCCTGGAAGACAGCGTGGTGGGGCGGCGTTCCGCCATCCGGGCCAAATTCAAGCCCCTGGGTTTTCCGACCATCACCTTTCCCTGTGAGATCTCCACTGATCCGCTGATGGAGGCCATGGTTGCCTCGGTGCTCATTGCCAAATACGCCGGGATTGTCGTTCTTTCCGATCTGCAGGGCGATATCCTCTTCCCGCTGCTACTGGAACGGCTGAACCTTTTTACCGACCCGCAGCGGCCCATGGTGGTTGCAGAAGACGTTTACAACATCAACGGCCCCACCGAGGATTCCCCGGTTCTGCTCACCTGCAACTTCTCCCTCACCTATTTCATTGTCTCCGGCGAGATCGAGGGGAGCAAGGTGCCTTCCTGGCTGCTGATCAAGGATACGGAAGGTCTTTCGGTTCTTACCGCCTGGGCGGCCGGCAAGTTCGGCGCGGATATGATCGCGGCCTTCATGAAGAAATCCGGGATCGAGAGCAAGATCAAACATCGGGAGCTCATTATCCCCGGCTACCTGGCCTCCATGAAAGGCGAGCTTGAAGAAGAGCTGGCCGGCTGGACCATTACCATCGGCCCCCGCGAAGCCGGGCATCTGCCCGCCTTTTTGAAGGAATGGAAGCCGGCAGCCTAGTTTATAGTGCTGAGTGCCTAGTGCTGAGTTATAGCTCCTATATTTCCTAAAATTTTTTTGGTTTTTTCCGATGATAAACATCGAGATCAATGGTTTGCAGATAGCCGCCGAAGAAGGGATCACCATCCTGGAAGCGGCCAAGCGAGCGGATATCCATATCCCGACCCTGTGCTATGTGAACAAGGGCACCTCGGACATCCCGTGCGAGCTCTGCGTGGTCAGCGTGGAAGGACTGGAAGCGCCGGTGCGCTCCTGCGTAACCACGATTTGCGAAGGGATGCGGATCAGCACCGAATCCAAGGAACTGCAGGCCAAGCGCACCGAGCGGTTGACCCTCCTGATGGAGACCCATTTCGGCGATTGCAAGGCGCCTTGCAATCTCACCTGTCCGGGGCAGATCAATGTGCAGGGCTACATCGCCCACGTGGCGAAAGGCCAGTACGAAGAGGCCCTGCGCCTGGTTATGGAGCGCAACCCCTTTCCCTTTTCCGTAGGGCGGGTGTGCCCCAGGTTCTGCGAGACCCGCTGCCGCCGCATTTTGGTGGACGAGCCGGTATCAATCAACCATCTCAAACGCTTTGTCGCCGACTGGTGCATGGCCCACAAGATCGACCTGCGTATTCCCCGCGACCCGGCCACGGGCAAAAAGATCGCCGTTATCGGCGGCGGTCCTTCCGGCCTGACCGGCGCCTATTATCTTGCCCGCAAGGGCCATGATGTCACGGTGTTTGAGTCTTCTCCCAAACTAGGCGGCATGTTGCGGTACGGCATCCCCAACTACAAGATTCCCCAGGATGTGCTTGATTACGAAATCAATACCATTCTGCGCATGGGGATCAACGTCCGCTTGAGCCAGAAATGGGGTGAGGATTTCACCCTGCAATCCCTCAAGGATCAGGGCTACGAGGCCATTCTCATCGCCACCGGCACCCCGGTGGACGAGAGCCTGGATGTGCCTGGCTGCGCCCTGCCCAAGGTTATCCCGGCCACCAAGTTTTTGCGGGACATGTCCGAGGGCAAGGGCGGCAACTACGGCAGATCCGCCGTGGTTTTCGGCGGAAACAATATCGCCATGGAGGTTGCTCGCTCCCTGTTGCGCAAAGAGGTAGGCCAGGTCACCATCATTTATCCCCGGGCCCAGTCCGAAATGCCGGCCAATCAGCGCAATATCCTGGTGGCGGAAAAAGAGGGGGTCCAGTTTTTGCTCATGGCCTCGCCGGTGAATTTCCGGGATACCAATAACGGCATCGATGTGCAATTGATCCGAACCAAACTCGGAGAGCCGGACGAGAAAGGCATCCGCTACCCCGAGGCGATCCCCGGTTCCACGGTGAATATCCAGGCCGATACCGTCGTTGTCGCCCAGGGCTTAAGCGCCTGCCGCGACAAGTTCGAGGGCGGCCGACTGGAAGAGAGCCTGGAGCTGACTCCTAAATGCAACATCAAGGCCAACCCCAGAACTTCGCTGACCAACCATCCCGGCATTTACGCGGCCGGTGATGTGACCAGCGGCCCCCGCTCGGTGATTCAGGCCGTGGTCGCGGCCCGGCGGGCGGCGGAAAATATTCATGCCCAGGTCATGGGTCTTACCAACAAGACCGTGGCCGAAAGCCGCTTCAACTTCAGCCGGGGCAAGGCTTTTGATGATGTGGATCTGCGGAATTTCGAGGGGATCAACATCAAGCTGCGGGAAAAGATGCCCACCAGACAGCCCCAGATCGCCACCCAGGATTTCGGCGAGATCAAGCTCGGCTTTTCGGAGCAAATGGCCATCACCGAGGCCAAGCGTTGCCTGTCCTGCGGCTGCCGGGCTTTTGACCGTTGTGAACTGAAAAAACAGGCCATGGCCTTCGGCCTCGATCCAAGCCGGACCGGGATGGCTGCCAAGCCGACCTACATGGAAAAGATCAAGCATCCCATGATTCTGGTGGATCTGAACAAGTGCATCTATTGCAAGCGCTGCCAGAACAGCTGCGAATACGATGCCCTGGAAATCAGCGCCGACGAGGTCGATGCCAAGGGCCGCCCCCTGGGACTGCGTTTTCGCTTCAACGAGAAGTGCGTCAACTGCGGCGCCTGCGTGGACAACTGCTCCACCGGGGCGCTGAACAAGAAAGATGCCCTGGTGCCGGTGATCAACGAACCCATCCGTGAGGTTCGCTCCACCTGCCCCTACTGCGGGGCCGGCTGCCAGATCATCCTCAAGGTGAAGGGCAATACCTTGATGGAGGTCACCTCGGACCCGGACCTGGCGCCCAATTACGGGGCGCTTTGCGTCAAGGGGCGGTTCGGGCATAATTTCGTCCAGCACAAGGATCGCTTGACCAAGCCCTTGATTCGCCTGGGCTCCCAACTGGTGGAGACCAGCTGGGAAGAAGCCCTGAATGTGGTGGCCAAGGGATTCTTCGATATCAAGGCCATGTACGGACCTGATGCCATTTCCGGTTTCAGCTGTGCCAGGGCCAGTAACGAAGAAAACTATCTGATGCAAAAATTCATGCGGACAGCGATCGGAACGAATAATATCGATCACTGCGCCCGACTCTGACACGCTCCCACGGTGGCCAGTCTGGCCCTCACCTTCGGCAGCGGCGCAATGACCAACTCCATTGCGGATACCAAGAAAACCGATCTCTTCTTCATGGTCGGCAGCAACCCGGACACCAGCCATCCGACCATCGGCCTGCGCATTCATCAGGCCCTGGACCGGGGGGCGAAGCTGATCGTAGTGGACCCCCGCCGGACCAGGCTGGCCGAGCGGGCCGATCTCTGGCTGCGCATTCAGCCGGGGACCGATGTCGCCTTTTTAAACGGGATGATGCAGGTCATTATCGAGGAAGATCTCTGGGACAAGAAGTTTGTCGAGGAGCGGACCGAGGATTTCGACGAGCTGGTCCGGCTGGTCAGGAAATACACCCCGGAGATGGTGGAGAAGATCACCGGCATCAACGAAGCCCAGCTGCGCCAAGCCGCCCGGATGTACGCGGCGGAAGGCAGGCATGCTGCTTTCTGGGGCATGGGCATCACCCACTACGTCACCGGCACGGACCGGGTGAAATCCATCGCCAGCCTGACCATGCTCTGCGGCAAGATCGGCAGGGAAGGCACCGGTTGCAATCCTCTCCGGGGCCAGAACAATGTGCAGGGCGCCTGCGACATGGGTGCCCTGTTCAATACCCTGCCCGGCTACGGCGGCCTGGATAACGATGAGCTCTTTGACCGGTACGAAAAGCTCTGGGGCATCAAGCTGCCCCGGCGTCCGGGCAAACCCGCCACCGAGGTCTGGGATAATGTCTTCAAGGGCAATATCCGCGGTCTCTATATCTTCGGGGAAGATCCGGCTGTAGCCGATGCCAATATCGCCCATGTCCAGGCGGCCCTGGAAAAGGTTGATTTTCTGGTGGTTCAGGATCTCTTTCTGACCGATACCGCCAAGATGGCGGATGTGGTCTTACCTGGCGCCTGCTACGCGGAAAAAGATGGCACCTTCACCTGCACCGAGCGGAGGGTTCAGCGGATTCGCAAGGCGGTTGAGCCGCCGGGCGAGGCCAAGCCGGACTGGCAGATTATTTCCCAGCTTTCCCAGCGGATGGGCTACCCCATGCATTATAATTCCGCCTCGGAGGTCTTTGACGAGATCTGCCAGCTGCTGCCGCAGTACAAAGGGCTGTCCTATGAGCGGCTGGAAAAAGTCGGTCTGCAGTGGCCAGTGCCGGACCAGAATCATCCCGGCACCGCGGTTTTGCATGTGGACACCTTCAGCCGGGGCAAGGGTCTGTTTATTCCGGAGGATTACTATCCCCCGGTGGAATTGCCAGACGAAGAATATCCGCTGCTTTTCACCACCGGCCGCGATCTTGCCCGATATAATTTCAGCAGCATGACCGGCAAGACCCCGGAGATCGACGAGATCAGCCCCGAGTGTTTTGCCGAGGTGCATCCTGCTGATGCAGAGCGCTTGGGGCTTAAGGAAAAAAACTGGGTGCGGCTCACCTCGCGGCGCGGTTCGGTGCAGATGCGGGCCACCATCACCGACCGGACCCAGGAGGGCACCATCTTCAGCACCTATAATCATTTGCAGGCGCTGGTAAACATGCTTACCCTGGATGCACTGGATCGTCTTTCCAGGACTCCGGAGTATAAGCTGTGCGCCATCAAGGTTGAAGTTCTGGGAGATGAGCAGCCGGAGTGACCTTTATCGGAGTGCGTTTTTCGGCTCCTTAGCCGTCAGTTGAAAATAATTGGAACTATTGGAAATGCCATGACCGGCATAAGGATCCGTAACAAAATGCTCTAGGAGCTAGACATTTCGAAACGGCTCCTAAATTTTTTAAGTGGAGTTACACGATGGGACAAGCAAAGGATAAAGCTGAGTTGAGCAGCTTGCCTGCTCAAACGAAACTTATGCCCTCCGGGGATAAGAAATCAGGGACGGTGATGGTCGTCGGCGGCGGTATTGCCGGGGTCCAGGCGGCCCTTGATTTAACCGAGCTTGGCTACTATGTTTATCTGGTGGAAAAGTCCGCAGCCATTGGCGGCGCCATGGCCCAGCTGGATAAAACCTTTCCCACCAACGACTGTTCGCTTTGAATACTCGCGCCTAAGCTGGTAGAGGCCGGTCGGTCTCCCAATATCGAAATCTTAAGCAATGCCGATTTTCTTTCTCTCGACGGAAAGCCGGGCAATTTTACCGCCAGGCTCCGGCTGCGCCCCCGCTATATCGACAAGGACAAGTGTACGGCCTGCGGACTGTGCACCAAGTACTGTCCCAAGCATCTGGTGGATCCATACAATGAGGGTCTCGCAATTACCAGGCCGATCCACATCGATTATGCCCAGGCGGTGCCCGCCACCTATTACATCGATCCAGAGGCCTGCCTGTATCTCAAGCACGGGACCTGCCAGATCTGTGTCAGCTCCTGCCAGAGCAAGGCCATTGACTTCAGTCAGAAGGCGGAGGAAAAAGAGATCCGGATCGGGGCGGTGATCATGGCCCCCGGCTTTGGCCGCATTCCCGACACAACCCTGGTCAAGTACAGCTATGGCCAGCATCCGGACGTGATGACCAGCCTGGAGTTCGAGCGGCTGCTCTGCGCCTCCGGCCCTTTCCAGGGCGAGGTGAAGTGCCTCTCCGACCGCAGGCATCCCAAACGGATCGCCTTTATCCAGTGCGTGGGCTCCCGGGATCTCGGCTGTAACAACGGCTACTGCTCTTCGGTCTGCTGCATGTATGCGATCAAGGAGGCCATGGTTGCCAAGGAGCATGATCCCGAGGTGGAGATCACTATCTACTACATAGACATGCGGACCCAGGGCAAGGGCTTCGATGCCGCCCAGAAGAAGGCGGAGTCCATGGGGATCAGGTTTGTCCGGGCTCGGGTGGCGGATGTCATGCCGTGGGAGAAGAATCTCAAACTCACCTATTCCACCATGGCGGGGACGCACGGCTTTGAGCCTTACGATATCGTCGTGCTTTCCGTGGGCCTCGACGCCCCGGCCGACGCCAAGAATCTCGGTGAGATCGCCGGGTTTGCCCTGAATAATTACGATTTCTGCAAGACCGAGACCTTTGCCCCGCTCCTTACCACCAGACCGGGCGTTTACGTGGCCGGCGCCTTCCAGGGCCCCAAGGATATTCCGGAAAGCGTCACCCAGTCCAGCGCCGCGGCAGGCCTGGCGGCCGGGCTGATCGCCAAGGATCGCGGCAAGGCTCTGGTGCACAAGACCTATCCCGTCGAGCAGAAGACCGGCAAGGACGAAGAGGTCCGGATCGGGGTTTTTGTCTGCCATTGCGGGATCAACATCTCCAGCGTGGTCGATGTGGCGGCGGTCGAGCAGTACACCGAAGGGATGGAAGGCGTGGTCTACCATGCCCAGAGCCTGTACAGCTGTTCGCAGGACGCTCAGGAGGTGATCAAAGCAAAGATCAAGGAGCACAACCTGAACCGGGTGGTCATCGCCGCCTGTTCCCCGCGCACCCACGAGCCGCTCTTCCAGGAAACCCTGAAAGATGCTGGGCTGAACCGTTGTCTTTTCGAGATGGTCAATATCCGCGACCACTGCTCCTGGGTCCATGCCAACGAGCCTGCGGCCGCGACGGAAAAGTCCAAGGATCTGGTGCGGATGGGCGTGGCCAAGGCCCGTCACATCCAGCCCCTGCCCGAGCAGACCGTGCCGGTTACCGCCAAGGCCCTGGTTCTGGGCGGCGGGGTGGCCGGGTTGACTGCGGCCCTGACCCTTGCCGAGCAGGGCTTTCAGACCACGGTTGTGGAAAAGGAGGCCACCCTGGGCGGCCATCTCCAGCATCTCTCCTACACCCTGCAGGGCGACACGGTGAGTACCGTTTTGGGCGAGTTGACCGACAAGGTGAAAAAGAATAAATTGATCGAGGTGTTGACCAATACCGAACTGACCCAGGTCAACGGCTTTGTCGGCAACTTCAGCTCGGTGCTCACCACCAGCAAAGGCAAGAAGACCACGGAGACCACCCTCGACCACGGAGTGATCATCATCGCCACCGGCGGCCGCGAGCATCGACCGGAAGTGGTGCTGGACAACCCGGTGCAGTATTCCGAGGCTATCGTTACCCAGCGCGAGCTGGAGCAGCGGCTGGCCGGCAAGGGCAAGAATCCGGCGCCCAAGTCGGTGGTCATGGTGCAGTGTGCCGGATCCCGGGGGGATGATCTTAACTACTGCAGCAAGGTCTGCTGCAATCACGCGGTTAAAAACGCTCTCAAGATCAAGGCGCTCGATCCGGCCTCCCAGGTGGTGGTGCTTTACCGCGATATGCGCACCTACGGCTTTGCCGAAGACGCTTACCGTCAGGCCAGGGAAAAAGGGGTGGTCTTCATCCCCTACACCATGGACAATAAGCCGAAGTTCAAGAGCAGCGGCAAGAAGACCAGCGTCACCTTTTTCGATCCGATTCTGCAGGACCAGGTCACCATGACCCCCGAGGTGCTGGCCCTGAGTGTCGGCATTGTTGCCGAAGGGACCGAGGAGATCAGCAAGATGCTCAAGGTGCCGGTGAACGAAGACAAGTTCTTCCTCGAGGCCCATGTCAAGTTGCGCCCGGTTGAATTGGCGGTGAGCGGGGTCTATGTCTGCGGCCTGGCCCATTCGCCCAAGCCGGTGGAGGAGATCATCGTCCAGGCGCAGGCGGCGGCGGCCAAGGCGGCTATTCCGCTGGGCAAGGGCTTTGTTTCGGTGGAGCCCACTATTTCCTGCGTTGACCAGGAGGCCTGCATCGGTTGCGGCCTCTGCGAGTCGCTCTGCCCGTATCAGTCCATCCGGATCATCAAGGATGAAAACGGCAAGCGCAAGGCCGAGACCATCACCGCCTCCTGCAAGGGCTGCGGCATCTGCGCCTCGCATTGCCCGGTATTCGCCATTTCCATGGGCGGCTACACCGACGAACAGATCAACGCGCAAATCACCGCCTTTGGTGAAACCAAGGAGGAGTTAGCTGTATGAGTCAGAAAGATTTCCACCCGAAGATCCTGGGTTTTCTCTGCAACTGGTGCTGCTATGCCGCAGCGGACAGTGCCGGGGTTTCCCGTTACCAGTATCCGCCGAATCTGCGGACCATCCGGGTGATGTGCACCGGACGTCTCGATCCGGCCTTTATCCTGCGCGGGTTTGCCGAAGGTGCCGACGGCATCTTCTCCGGTGGCTGACAACTCGGCGAATGCCATTACCAGGTTGGTAATTACGACGCGATGGGGATGAGTGCATTGGTGAAAAAGGTTCTGGCCGAGGTCGGGATCAAGCCGGAGCGGTTTGGTCTGCAGTGGGCCTCCGCGGCGGAGGCGCCGCGCTTTGTCAAGCTGATCACCGACTTTACCATGAAAACCAAGGAACTCGGCCCGATAGGCCAGGCGGAAGGCCTGAGCCCCGAGGAATTGAAGATCAGGATCGACAAGGCCCTGGCCCTGGTGAGCGACCGCAAGCTGCGGATTGCCCTGGGCAACGCCACCAAGACCATCCGCAAGGAGGCGATCTTTACCAAGGAAGGCATCACCGCCGTGATCGAAGAGAAGCTGGGCAAGGTCATCACCGCCGGGCTGGAAAGCGGCGGGGCGGTGGCGGCTGCCAAGAAGTAACCTCTGTAGATATTATTCAGTACGATGTTGCAACAGGAGGAACGGACTATTGTTCGGTTTTCCCGTTTTTTTTTATCGAAGATGATCAGTCGTTGAAGTTCGTGCGGCGGAGGCGGGCGCCTCCGCCAGCTCCATGATCTTCAGCCGCCGCAGTTCGGCCAGGCTGAAAACCGGACCGTCAACGCAGGCAAGCTTGCCGTCCATGTGACAGTGGCGGCAGATGCCCACGCCGCATTTCATGTGGCGCTCCATGGTGGTGAGCACCTGTTCGTCGCTAAAGCCCATGGCCGCAAGCTTGCCGAGCACCGCCTTGAACATCAGGGGCGGGCCGCAGACCAGGGCGGTGCTGCGGCTTAAGTCCGGAGTCAGGCCGTCCATCAGGCAAGTGACCAATCCCACCGCCCCAGCCCATCCTGCCTCGGCCGCATCCACGGTGAGGCGGCAATCCACCCCCTGCTGTTGCCACAGGGCAAGATCATCCTGAAAGGCGATGTCCGAGGGGGTGCGGCTGCCGTAAAGTACGGTGAGCGCGCCGAACCGCTCCTGGTCCAGGCAGGCGTTGATCACCGCCCGCAGCGGCGCCAGGCCGATGCCGCCGGCCACGAACAGAAGATCCCGTCCTTGCAGCTCTTTCATGGGAAAGGGTCGGCCGTAGGGGCCGCGCAGGCCGAGGGTGTCGCCAACCCGCAGTCCGTGCATGGCATTGGTGAGTTTTCCCGCCCGCCGGACGCTGAGGTGGATGGTCCCCGGTCGGGTCGGCGTTGAGGAGATGGAGATGGGCGCCTCGCCGCAATGGGGCATGGAGACCAGCATGAACTGGCCGGGCTGGTAACGGAAATTCTCATTGAACAGGGGGGCGCTGAAGGCGAGGACAAAGGTGGAGATCTGGGAATTTTCGATCTCGATCTGTACCACCTTGGCCTGCCGGGGCAGGTAAATATCGGTAATGGTCTGCGGCATGGTTTTTTTCCGGTTGGGGTGATGGGTTTACTACAGGCTGCCCTGGCAGGCTCGTTCCACGAAACGGATAATGTCGGTGCCGCCGAAGCAGATGCCCACACAACGACCGCAGCCCACGCAGCTCGGGCGGCCGGTCAGCCGCACGTCGTCGCGAAGCTTGTGCTCGAAGCGCTGGCGGATGGCGGCGGTTTTGGCCACCACCGGGTTGTGGCCGCCGGCCATGGCGGTAAAGCCGGCAAAGGTGCAGGCGTCCCAGTTTCGCAACCGTTGGCCGCTTACGGCGTCGCGTTGCTGGTCAGAGATGGTGAAACAGGTACAGGTGGGGCAAACATAGGCGCAGCCGCCGCAGTCCTGGCAGCGCAACGAGAGATCTTCCCAGACCTGCTCCGGCACCGTGCCCGCCTCCAGCCGCCGAATGGCCTGTTCCACATGCACCTGGCGGCTGAAGCGGCCGCGGGCTTCAAGAAAAGCCTGGTAGCGGGCGGCCCGGTCCTTGGCCTCGGCCGGGGAGAAAAAGCCCTGCCAGCGTTTGATCAGGGCATGGCCCGGCGCCCGGCCGGTCTCCACCAGAAAGCGGTCGCCCAGATCGGTGAGCTGCAGGTCGCTGCCCATCTCGATAAAGGGGCCGGAACCGGTGGCGTTGCAGAAGCAGTTTGGGGAAGGAAAGTTGCAGTTGATCCCGATCAGCACCGAGCCCTGGCGGCGGCGGAGGTAGAAGGGGTCCCGCTGTCGGCGGGAGAAGACCACATCCATATAGAGCACGGAGGAGAGATCGCAGGGATGCACGCCGAAGTAGACCGTGGGCGGGATGATTGCCTGGGTCGGGTGGAATTCGTAGCCCTCCGGGGTGACGCTATAGGTGGAGAGCTGCTCCTGCTGGGGCAAAAAAAACTGCTTGAGCGAGTTCTGCGGCGGCTCGGTCAGCTCGATCTCCATTCCATCCAGGTCGTCGATCACCGTGAACAGCACATCTGAGTGGCGGTTGCGCACCGGCGCCACCAGGCGGTATTCCTTGCTCAGCTTGCGCAGGAAACCCTTCAGGTGGTCCTTTTTGAGAAGATGGCTGTCGGTGGTGGCGGCAGGGGGCATGGTTATTCCTTTTTTCAGTTGGTCATTATTTTTTCCACCCGCACCGCGCAGACCTTGTACTCGGGACACCCCGAGCCGGTGTCAAAGGCGTTGTTGGTGATCAGGTTGATGGGCGCATCGCTGAAGTGGAAGGTGGCGTAAACCATGCCCAGGGCTACCTGCTCGGTGATCTCGGCGGCCAGGGTGATCTCGCCCCGCCGGGAAACAAGCCGCACCGTCTCGCCCCGGCGAAGGCCAAGGGCCCTGGCGTCCGCCGGGTTGATCTGGAGCAGGGCCTGGCCGCTTTCCCTGCTCAACCGCTCGCTTTTGCGGGTCATGGTGCCGGTATGATACTGATGATAGATCCGGCCGGTCATCAGCAGCAAGGGGTAGTCATGGTCGGGCATTTCGCCGGGCTCGATGTGGCTGGTCGGCATAAAGTAGCCCTTTCCCCTGGTGAAGTAGTACTTGTGCAGAAAGGGGGTGCCCGGATGGTCGCGGTCCCAGCAGGGCCACTGCAAGCCCCAGCCCTGGTCCAGCCGGTCATGGTAGATGCCGCCGTAGATGGGGGCGAGCAGGGCGATCTCCTCCATGATCTCGGCGCTGGAGTCGTAATCCATGGCATAACCCAGGCGGTTGGCCAAGGCTATGATGATTTCGCTGTCGGCGCGACACTTCCCCGGCGGCGCTACGGCCTGGCGCACCATCTGTACCCTGCGTTCCGTGTTGGTGAAGCTGCCGCTTTTTTCGGCAAAACAAGCGGCAGGGAAGACCACCTGGGCAAGCTGCGCCGTTTCGGTGAGAAAGATATCGCTCACTGCCAGAAAATCCAGGCCCCGCAGGGTTTCCTCCACCTTGGTCAGGGTGGGGTCGCTGAGCATGGGGTTTTCGCCCATGATGTACATGCCGCGGATCACCCCCTGGGCGCCGCCGTGGGTCATCTCGACCAAAGTCAGGCCGGGGTCCTCCGGTAACCGCGCCCCCCAGGCCCGTTCGAATTTCTCCCGAAAGTCCTCGTTGTGCACCGCCTGGTAGCTGGGCAGCATGTTGGGTAGCGCTCCCATGTCGCAGGCGCCCTGCACGTTGTTCTGGCCCCGGAGCGGATCGACCCCGGTATCCTTCTTTTCGATGTGTCCCGCCAGCATGGCCAGGTTGGCCATGGTCTGCACATTCTCGGTGCCGCAGACATGCTGGGTGACGCCCAGGCAGTAGCAGATCACCGCCTTGCGGGCCCGGCCATAGAGCTGGGCCGCCTGGTTGATCAGGGGGAGCGGTACACCGGTAAGGGCCAGAAAGTTTTCGGTGCGCATCTCGATGAACAGCTCATCGGCCAGCCCTTCGTCCAGGAGCACCCGCATCATGGCATTGAGCAGGGGAATATCGGTGCCGGGGTTTAAAGCCAGGTGGAGATGGCTGCACTCAGCCAGCCGGGTGCGGCGTGGGTCGATGACGATCAGCCGGGCGCCGCGGTCCACTGCGTCCAACATCCGGCGGGCCACCTGCGGGTGAGCCTCGGTGGTGTTGGAGCCGGAAACCAGAATCACCTCGGCGTTTTCGATCTCGTTGATGGAGTTGGTCATGGCCCCGCTGCCAAAGGAGGTGGCAAGACCTGCCACCGTGGGGGCGTGTCAGAGTCGGGCGCAGTGGTCAACGTTGTTGGTATTAAGCGCGGTGCGGGCGAACTTTTGCAGCAGGTAGTTTTCCTCGTTGGTGCATTTGGCCGAGGCAAGTACGCCGATAGCGCGGCCGCCTGAGCTGTCGCGGATGCGGCCTAGCTGCTGGGCGGTAAAATCGAGGGCCTCCTCCCAACTGGCCGGGGTGAGGACGCCGCCTTTGCGGATGAGCGGGGTGGTGAGCCGATCGGGATGGTTGATGGCTTCGTGGATGTGCCAGCCCTTGACGCAAAGATTGTCCCGGGAGACCGGGTGGTGCCGGCTGGCCTGGCTGCCGCAGACCTGGTCGGCCTCCACCTGCAGGTAAAGGCCGCAGCCGCAGCCGCAGTAAACACAGGTGGTCAATACATCATGCATCGGTGTTTCTCCTGAATTAATCAAGCCAGGCCGGAACCCGGTATTGTCCGGACCGGCCTGTAACGATTGTAGCAGAGAAACAGCGGCGGAGCAAAAAAAGATAATCTCGCAGGGAGGTTCGCCAGACAGAGTCAGCCTTCAGCTCGACTCTTCAGGTAAATTCCTTCTGCCTCGGAATGTAGTTATGGCTGTTCGGGGTTGTCATCCTTGCGACGCTGTCGAAAAGGCAGATGCGGGGGATGCACCCCTTCGCGCAGCATGAAGAAGCTGGTTTCCAGCAGCTCGACTCCGGTCAGCACCCCGACGGTGAGCACGGCCAAAACCACGCCGCCATGCTCGTAGCCCAGGCCGATGGCCGAGCCGATGGCC
>Ga0209211_10008024_pt1 | contig 14591 bp, 11 predicted proteins | sample RifGroA2_FD_183992 | JGI IMG/M metagenome (GOLD analysis project Ga0209211, IMG submission 183992) | Groundwater microbial communities from Rifle, Colorado, USA - Groundwater A2 (SPAdes) (version 2) | ecosystem: Environmental > Aquatic > Deep subsurface > Groundwater | place: Rifle, Colorado...
GTCTCAATCTCGGTGTGCCCGCAGTCTGGCCGTTGAATTGTGTGGCGCAGCGTAATGCGGCGCTCTCGCGTCGTCTCTCGAAGGACGATGGCGCTGCGCTCATTGCCGCGCTATTGCCCTATGTGAAGCGATAGTGCTGACCGTCGTCAACTGCTTCTTCTCGATCTTCTTTCGTCGTTTCTGTTTTGGTATTTTTTTCGTCGCAGGTGAATCTTTTTTGCGAAGCGATACGGAATAACCATGTTTAATTCAAAAGCTCATAGAAACATTCTTATTGTTAGTCGAATCCTCCTTTCGAATGGTCTTCAACTGCAATACCTATCGTGCGCCCTTCCCCGAGAGTGTCCGTGTGCACCGGTCGCTTTACGCTTCCCAGGTTCACGCATCGGGCGGTTTCGCGCTATGTACCTATCGGCTTCCCGGTGATGGTTTCATCTACCCCCGTGAGTACTGCACGGGCGATACTGTCGAAGGGCTGGCTGCGAACCTTTTCAAGCTCAAGACTCGGACGGGAAATCCACTCGAGATTGTCCTCGCCGAACCGAGGGACGATTTCGAACGGGAGTATTATCCCACTGTCGCCGTCGAGGGGACACGTAAGATGCTGTATGTCGGGCAGCCGGATGCGTGCATTAACTTTGCCCAGCCAGCAGTGTGTGCGACGGAGTACGCGGCTAATTTGCGCAAGAAAGAGATGCCTTGCATGACTGCGGATGAGCAGGCGAAGTTCTTGGCGTTGTTATTACCAAAGGCGAAAGTTAGGGAACGACATTAGACCTCGATGGGTCGCCCTCGTCTGTAGTCGTCAACTACTTCTTCTCGTCGTTTTTCTATTGCTGCGGCGGACACATTGCCGTTCCACGGCAACATTGTCTCAGGGTTCGCCTGGCCGCTTCGACTGTTGTCTCGCGGACGCTCACCCCTCAGATTTTGCGCCAAGGCAGCGAACTCACTCTCGATTCTGTCTGTTTAGCTTGGTGATTCGGCCGTGTTTGCCCTATATCTTGCTGTTTCTACTGCTATCCGCTCCTTTTTTGACCGCTCGTTTGTCCTCTTGCCCTTCTTAAAGTTCGCATAATTCGTGCCTTGTGCGTTCTCCTCGTCGATTCTCACTTAAGAAGTGCTATGTGCCTTCACTCTTGCCACTAATGACCACTCGTAACTTATTTAAAGTAGTTATCTCAATGTCTCTCCTAAAAAGGGGTGTGAGTCCCATTTTGGGAGGTAGAACGAATGATAGTGAGAGAAGACTTTCTGTCGAAGCTGCGCCGGTATTTCGGCCTGAACCTCTATGAGGTAAAGATCTGGACGGCGCTCTTGTCGCGAGGCGTCTCCACGGCCGGCGAGCTTTCGGATATCGCGAACGTGCCGCGCAGTCGCAGCTACGACATCCTCGAGTCGCTCGAGAAAAAGGGCTTCATCATCATGAAGCTCGGTAAGCCTATCAAGTACATCGCGGTCCCGCCTGAGGAGGTCGTGGAGCGTGTCAAGAAGAACATGAAGAAGGAGGCGGAAGAGTCCGTCTCTCGTCTTGAGAACCTCAAGAAGACGGACGTCATCGGCGAGCTCAGGAACCTGCACACGCAGGGTGTGGAGCTTGTCGAACCGACCGACCTCTCGGGTTCTTTGCGCGGAAGGCACAACCTGTACAACCATATGGAGTTGACCATCCGTGGCGCCGAGGAGAGCGTGACGCTCGTCACGACGAGCTCCGGGCTCCTGCGCAAGATCGAGGGTCTCAAGCAGGTGCTGCAGGAGGCCGCAAAGCGCGGCGTCAAGGTCCGCATCGCGGCCCCGATGACCAAGGAGGCAGACATTGCCGCCAAGGAACTCGAGGGCATCGCTGAGGTCCGTGAGGCCAAGATCAAGGGCCGCTTCCTCATCGTGGACGGAAAGGAGATCATCTTCATGGTCATGGATGACGTGGATGTCCACCCGACATATGATATCGGGATCTGGATCAACACGCCGTTCTTCGCCAGCGCGCTCGAGAGCATGTTCGAGCTCGCCTGGGTCGACATGAAGAAGGTCAAGACCAAGTAACTTTCTTTACTTTTCTTTATTTTTTCTTCTTGAGTGTCTGCTTAATTTTCCGATAAATACTTGAATCGCTCTTTCTGCCGGGTTGTTATGGTCGATTGCCGTTATTGTATGAAACCGCTCCTGCGCAAGGATGATTCGAGAATACTGTCCTACGAACCGTTATGCGATGGTAAGTACGATGATTCTGGTCTCGGTCCTCCGACCAGACGCAACTACCTGCCTCACGCGACTCTTGTGTTCTGCCATGTGAATTGCGTCTCGCTCAAGGACAAGCAGCGGAATCCGCTCGCGCAGAGGGAATTCTACGGTCCGTACCCCTGCGATGCAGAGGTGATGGGTGCATTGAGGGCAAAAAACAAAGCGGGCCGCGTCGGTATGACTGTCATGGGTGTGTTCCTTCTGCTGGTATTCTTGATTCTTGGCGTAGCCGCGCACGATATCAACATTTTCATAGTCCTCCTTCTGCTCTCTGTACTATTCATTCTCTTTGTCGTATGGAGCGCAAAACACAGCGAGAAGGCTCTCGATGCCATAGCGGCACTGAAATGATCCTGCCGTGCTATTTTAGTGGGATCTATCTCTTCCGATACCCGAACTTCTTGTCGTAATCAGGATGGTCCATGATATCGAGGACGATGGCGAGGATTTCTACTTCTCCAGTGTTGAGCGTGTAGAGCATGCGCCAATAGCCTGCGAGGTCTATCTTCCACAAGTTGTCAACGTTATATTCCCCGGGGATGAGTTGTCGTTGTATCTTCGTTCCTGTCAGAGGATTTGTCGCGAGAAGTACGATTTTTTCATTGATTGACCGCAACAGTGCGCGATATTCTTTGCTTGTTTTTGCGTTTCTTCTGATGGCTGTGAGCTGAGACTCGGCTTGTTGTCGCTTTTCTACGCGGACCGGTTTCATCATTGCGCGAAAGCTGTCGTTTTTTATGTGTGTATTGGCCAGGAATCCGGAAATCTTCCGGCGTGAATGGAGAGGTATGGCGTAAAAGTTCTTCCATCTCGTCTGGAGATTTATAGGTCCACAGTATCCCTTGCCTGTGGTCAATAATCTTGCCGCTGTCCTCGAGATATTTGATGATGACGTTGAGCGTCTGATGCATTATTTTTTTGGGAAGTTTCTTTTTTAATTCCGTTCTCGTGATGTCCTTCTCCTTCTTGAGGATCGTTTCCACCATGAGAACGGTCTGGAGGTTCGGGTAATGGATGATTTTGCCCATAGTCATATAGAAAGTTGTATGGAGTTATATACTTTTTGTGTTGTGGGTGGTCGACATGATGTGTGGTTATGCGTTTAGGGGGTTGGCGCGGAATCGTCACATTTATATATTAAAAAACAATATTTAGTATTCTAGTTGCCCTTTTCGTATATCGAAGAGGGTGCAGCGATGACGCGCTCATCCGGCGCACAGAGGTAACGATTATGGCAAAGGGATCTTCGGAGAGTTCTAATCAATTGAATCTTACAGTGGTGGCGCTCGTCGCTTTGGTCGCGATCGTCGGTTTGGTAGCACTTGTCATGAACGCCGCAGGCATGAGGACTGCGACTTTCTCGATAGGAAGCGAACTCGCGAATGCGGAGAATCTCGCCGGAGACGCACGAGCACTCATCGGCCCGCCCGTCAGGCAGCCGCCGGTGAAAATCGACTGTGATGTCTGCGCCAAGGAATGCTCCAACCAGAACACAGCGTCTTACATGGCCTACTGCAGCACTTGCATGGATGCATGCAAATTGAGATGACGAGGTCAGCAATTATGGCGGATGAGATGATGCGTGGGCAGTAGATACCGTGAGCCCTCAGCTCGCGCGGTCTCACTTCTTAATCACATAGAACAATTCGTTCTCCACTGAGAACGTCTCCCATGCGAGTCCTTTGCGCGCGAGTAACCGTTCGAACCAGCTGCGGCCGGCCCGCGCGATGTTTTTCTTCCCGCCGAGCGATTTCGTCGGGAACGACGCGACGATCCATTTTGATTTGATGTTGTCGAAGAGCTTGTAGGAGATGTGACGCTTCGCCTCTTCCAACGAATCGAGGAGTTTGAAGAGGAGTGTGACATCCGCGTCTTTCGTCAGCGCCGGGAGCTTCGCGATATCGTCATCCTTAGTGAGGTCGAGGGCAACCGTCTTTCCCGGTATCGAGAGCGCGGCGAAGCACTCATCCAGGAACTTCATGTCATCCGCGGAGATGTCGCTCGCGAGTATCGTCGGCCAGCAGTTGTGTTGAGCGAAATAATGGTGCGCGAGCGGGTTCATGCCGCAGCCGAGGTCGACCACGGTCTCCGGCGATATCTTCTCGCATAGGACGGAATAGATCTCGTCGTAGTGCGGCAATCTTTCTTTCGTGCTCGTGTGCGTCCCCAAGAGCCCGTCCACGATCTCTCGTCGTTCCGTATCATCGTGTGTTGTGCGCAATCGTGTCAAGAGCTTCATCCGGTCGCTCTCGTCCGTCTGGAATACGCCGTAGATCGCGCGCAGTTCCTTGCGGATGCGCTTTTGCAGCTCCTCGTGCTCTTGGCTCTTCGAGAACTGCTTGAAGCTCGCGCTGGAGTGGAATTTGCGCTTGATGATGTTGTTGGACGCGAAGATGCGTTCTATCTTGTCGCGCACGAAATCGTCGTCGAGCGTCGAGAGTCCTTTCTTCGATTTCAGTGATTCGACGAGATCGTCCATCTTGTCGGAGGCCGCACTTCCTGCTTTTTCGGAGCGCGGGGAATCTACCGTTTTTCCGGAGGCCGCGGTGTTCTTGTCTACTGTATCGGAGCGCGGGGAATCCAACTCACGTCCGTTCCGTGGATTGTCTCGGCCCTCGCAGGGTGAGCTTCGCTCACGCTCGGCCCTCGGGTTTGTCCCAAGGCGCTCCTGATTATTGTTATTCTCTTCTTCTTTCTTATTATGATTATATTTTTTCTTCTTGTTGTGCGCAATCACCATCGTTTCACGCCCACGATGCCGCCCAAGCCGTCTATCTTCCCCGCAGCGTCTTTCGTCGATACGAGGTGCACTTTCGCTTTCACGTCGGATGCCCTGCGCAGCATCGTCTCGAGCTCATCGAATGTCCCTTCCTCTTTCGCTTTCATGATGGCGTTCTCGCTCACCGTGACTTCGGAGATGTTGCCTTCGTCGAGCGCTGCCCGGACGTCGTCTTTCCCGTATACGAGCCTGTCTTTCGCGAGCGCGAGCATGATGCTCTCGAGGAGCGCGGTCTCCCGTGTGGATCGTTGCGCGCGGAGCGCCGATTGCAATTCCGGCCTGCGCAGCACTTCCTGTATCGCTGTCTCATCCACTGTGCTGATGGTGGTAAAGAGCATGCGCTTGCGGAGTTCCGGTCCCGCCTCTTTCTCCAAGTACTCTTTCCAGAAACTGGGACTTGCTGCGATGACGTGCTCTGCTTGCAACCGGTCGCGGTACTCCTGCGCGGCCTTCGCCACCTCGCGATAGAACGAGTGCGCTCTGCCTTCATCAACGCCTTTTTTCGGCACGTCGCCTTTGAGTGTGAGAAGCACCTCATGCCCAGATGCTTTGAGCGTCGCGAAGATGGCGGTCTCGCGGTCAAAAAGCACGAGAAGCGCGTTCGCATGCCCCGCGAGCGCCTCCTCCAGTTTCTCGAGCTGGTAGTTGAGCCAGTTCGTTTTCATGATGGTGATGCGGCTCCCTTCGGTGATGTCGAGCGTGTGGTAGCTGCCGCGCGGGACCTCTTCCGATCCATCCACGACTTTCCCCGTCGCCCGTAATTGGCCCGTGCTTCCTGAGAACTCGGTCCGTTCGACTTCGATAGTGACCCAGACCTTGCGCTTGATTATCGAAGTCTTGCCCTCTCCGCCGGCGGTCCCGCCCGCTTTGTACTTGTACTCCGAGTCGCCGGTGCATCGGTCCCGTGCGTCGATGATGGTATGGAGGTACCAGAGGTCGTCTCCACAGTCCACCATCACCTTGATAGTGCCCTGCCGCAGGTTCTTGTCGAGTATCTTCATGGTTCCTTCCGTACTATCCCGTATTGCCATCTACTCCTTTCATCCATTCATACGTGATACATTCATACGTGATTGTTGCATCTCTGTCGGATTTTGCCTTTGCCGATCGGATGGTGAACCAGCGATCGACCTTGATCCGCCTTGGCTGTCAGGCAGCCTTCGCTCGAGCTTTCCGAGAGCGTGTCGAGGGAGTATCGAGAGAGCACCGAGGGAAATATTTATATATGCCGTTTCGCCGGACCGAGAGTATGGCTACAGGGGTCTCTCGACGAGCACAGAGCGCATCAGGTGCGGCGGTCCTCGTCGCTATCATCGGCGCCATCCTCATCCTCTACATCCTTTTCATGCCGCCGGCGGAGCGAGAGCGGCTCCGGGTACGCTACGATTGCAGAAATCCACTTTATTGGACCATAACATCCCGACAGCTACCATCTATACCGCCATCAACACCGTAGAACTCAAGACCATCGAATCGGCCTCGGCAAAAAATGGTGTGTTCGCGAAACGCGACATCACGATCGATTTCGAAGGCGACCGCGAAAGCGGCCGTAACTTCCTTCTCAGTTTCAACGTAGACCAGCCCGGCGACGGACCGCTCCGCGTCCTCCTCAACGGCCGCCTCATCTATGAACGACCGGTACGAGAGCGCAGTCCCGCGCCCATCCCGCTCGCGCTCGATTACCTCAAGGACGGGAAGAACGAGCTCGTCTTCAGTGTCGGCGACGCAGGATGGTCCTTCTGGCGCTCCAACACGTACTACTTGCATAACATCATGGTCTCCGCGGATGTCATCGATGCTTCAGCATCAATCGCCGCTCAGACTTTCACAATCAAAGAGGAAGAGATAGGCATGTTCGAGAGCGCGCAACTCCAGTTCGTGCCCGAGTGCGACATCAAGAAGGCCGGTCGTTTGGTCGTCCACCTCAACTCGCAGACCGTACGCAACGCCGACAACACGACGCAAGAGGTCCCGAACGTGCTCTACAGCGGCTTCCCCGACTGCGGCGTGCTCTTCAAGACGGACGTCGCCCGTGAGCAGTTGCGCGTGGGCGAGAATCGCGTGCTCTTCGCGAGCCAAGGCGGGCAGTACGTCATCGACCGTATCAAGCTCGTCGTCAGGCAGCGCGAACAGGAGTATCCGACCTACTACTTCAACCTCCCACGCGAGATGTACGATACACTCGACGCTGGGCAAGGACAGTTGCGCGTCACCATGACATTCACCGATTACAGGAACCAGAAGACCGGTGAAGTGGTGCTCAACGGTTTCGTGCAATCATTCGCGACCGGCGATTACGCATGGCAAGCGGTCATCGACCCAGGGATACTTACTCCCGGACCGAACACTATCATGGTCGCTCCGCATACCGATCGCTTAGACATCGCAGAGCTCAAGATCGAGTTGGTGTGACTCTTTTCGAGGATTTTGCGGTGAGTGGTATTGTCGTTATGAACAGCATCGAAACGCTGTTTCCCGTTGTCCGAGTTTCATCGTTATCCGAAATATTCCGATACAATATTCCGATACTAGTCTCCTACGCGAGCCGTCCCAGACTCGTCGATGAATACCCTACATTAAGCAAGTGGCTGACCCCAACGTACCGATAGTGATAGCGCATGGCATTCTCTAAACCATCACGGGACGCCGTTCTCGCGCAACTCCGCAACCGAGCGAAAAGGAGCGACTACGAGGGATTCAGGAACTGGTTCAACAGCTCTCTTGCAAGCGCGAAAGGGACGCCATGGGAGAGCAGCGTGACCGTGTACAGCAACAAATTCTGGAGAACGCTCAACTACGATAGCAAGACGGGAGGATACTCGCCGAACGAAGCGGAATACGACGCGCTCTACGCGACATTCGCGCAAGCGTTCGTCCAATTCGTGACGCTCGAAGAGGATATCAAAGCGAGCAAGGCGAACAGAGGAGGTTTCCTCGGCAGGATGTTCGGTCGTGGACAGCGCGAGACAACCGCTCCACCTCCCGCCGCGACAGGAATAGCCCCGCAAGGATCGGTGCCTCCTATCAGAGTCCCGCCCGTAGCGGCACCGGTAGCGTACCCGCCGGCAGGCATGGACCAACGCGCCGGACAGCGCACTGATGATGCGCAAGAACGGGCAGCGGAAGCGCAGGAGCGCACCGCCGAAGAGCTTGAGAAGACCGCTGAACTAGAACAGAGAGTCGCTGCCAAACTCGAGGAGGAGCTGCAAGATGTGGTCGCTGGCGAAGGCGGCCGTGTAGGTATCATGCCCGGTGTGCGTGGCGCAGCCGCTGGCGCGATGACTGGTGGTAAACGAGGAGCTGTCATCGGTGGAATCACTGGCTCGACAGGCGCCTCTGCCGAAGACGCGATGGCGATAGTCGATGGTGCGAAAGCCACCATGGGAGCGGTGAGAACCGGCGGGGAAGGATTGATGGTCAGGGGCGGCGGAGCCGCAGTGGCACGAGGCGCCGCGGCGCGTGGTGCTGCAGCAGCGGGAATGGCCGGCATGGGTGCAGAAGCTGCTGCTCTCGCGAATCCTGCCGGCGCAGTCGTCGCAGGTGTCATGGCGGTCAACAAAGTCGGATCCGACATGATGCAAAAACAGATCGATACGCTCAATGAGAAGACTCAAAAGATGAACTCCGGTGTCACCGCCGCCAATAAGGTCGCGGCGAAGACACAGTCCGATGCGCAAAAAGAGGCCGAAGAGACGAAAGCGAAAGCGCAAGAGGAGGCTGAGAGAAACTCGGCTTGGGGCGCTTCAGCCCGTAAGTACGGTGGTGCGGGCGTCATATTCCATCCTCTTGTCAAGAAGCACGAGGAGAAGAAGGCAGCGGAGAAAGCGAAGAAAGCGCAGGAGAAAGCGGAGCGCATCAAACAGGACATCGAGAACGTCTCTGGCTTCGCGGGATTCCTGTGGTTATTCGTCATGTACGGTATCATCTTCGCGCTCACAGGGGTGCTCGGGGATTTCGGCACATGGGCGTGGATGATCACTCTCGTGCTCTTGTTCATCGGGGTCATACTCTTCTTCAAGAAGCACGCATACCTCGAGTTCAAGAACTCGCCCTATGGCCTTTACGCCGGTATCGCATACATAGTGCACCTTGTCACGCTCAGATATTTCTACAGCAGTGGAACGGTCAACCTCACCGCGGTGCTCACGATCACGTTCGGCGTCTATCTCGTGCTCGGTGTACTCTACTGGATATTCTTCAAAGGGACTGATGGAGAAGGATCGCCTGGAGAGCAGAAGAAACAGAATCTCAAGATCGCCGCGATGCTTCTCGCAGGCTCTATCGTAGTCTATTCATTGCCCGGCGTCATGACATACTTGCACGGGCTCTTCCCGGGCTTCGATACGAACCTTGACCTCTACTACGCGACGATATACATCACTGTGATGGTATCGCCATGGCTCCTCTACTCGCTCCGGCGCATGGAGGATGATTATCCCGATGGGAATGCGGCGGCGATGCTGCGCGCGTTCAAACTCGTGGTCATCGCGATACCGATGATCATCATCATCATTTTCCTCTTCACCAAGGCCATGGCGATGATCCCGAACGTCACGATAGACGGAGTCGACGCGAAAACCGGCGTCGTAGGCACTGTCGAGCGCCTCCAAGAGCTGTTCATGAAGACGGGCAAGCGATGGATGGCCCTTGCCGATCAAGCGAAGAATCCGGGGGCGTACTACACCGGGAAGGTGGAGGAGAACAAGAAACAACCCTTAGGTGTCACCATAGAGAACCTATACTCCGTCGATAAACAGGTGACGGTCAACGACTCCGAGATAGTGATCGTGGGAGAGGTGAAGGCGAAATCGTTCATCGGCGAATCCATCCTCGTGACTCCATCATGCGCGATAGAATCGAAACTGGCGAGCCCCGCGATGGTCGATCCTCCCACAATGGAGATAATATACAGTACCACGCAAGGGTTCCAATGCACATTCCCTCCGATGCCGAAGACCGGCACGTACACCGTGAAATCAGGAGCATCATTCCCCTTCGAGACATGGGCGTACATCCCATACCACTTCGTGGATGAGGAACGGGCGCGCAACATAGCGCGGCAAGGACAGAGCGTGCAGAAAGTGCTCGGCATCCCGGCGGAATCAGTCGCGACATACACGAGCGGTCCCGTCCGCGTAGGCATGGGCGGCAGTTCGATGCCGCTCCTCGTCCGCCCGGACAAAGACCCTATCATGATGCCGGGATCGCAGATAGGCTTGACCATCGACAATGGATGGGATACCGGCGGCACCATCCAGCGCGTGAAACGCATCGAACTCAAGGTGCCGCAACCGTTCGTGCTCAGCGAATGCACCCGCCAACTTTCCCGCGAGCCGTACCAGGATGAGCGCGAACCGACCTACACCGACTTCGTCTTCATCAACGAGGGCGTGGATAAGAACATCGGTTGGTCGAGCATCACCTGTAAGCTCGAGATACCGCGGGAGTCCGCCGAAGAAGCGTTCGCGATGGTGGCGCAAGGCGACGCGGTGACACGATCGTTCATCGCGGTCGTAGAGTACGATTACGCAGTCGAGAAATCGACGACTGTGCAGGTGAAATGAATGCGCCGCCCCGATAGAACGTCAAGCCGGTCATCTCGCCAATCATTATCTCGTAGATCATCATATCATCAATCATCAGATAGGCCATCGGATTGCTCGTTGCAACGGAGCGCATCTCTCGCCGTCTCTTTCGGAGTGTTCGGCACGATACTGCTCATGCTTGTTCTCTCTGGCTGCGGAGGCGGCGGATCAGGAAGCGTCTTCCAACAATATCGCGGGACAGAGGGCCTCTCCATAGTGTTCATGAAGAATGCCCCCGCAGCAAGCGTCTACGAAGACCGTCCGTTCCCAGTACGAGTAGAGGTGCACAACAAAGGGGCGACGAACGTCGACTACAACGATATGCGGCTCACATTCTCGTACGATCCACTATACATCGGCGGTGGCAAGACCCCCTACGACCCTCGTGATTACGATTTCGACAACACAGGCATCGAAGGAAGGTCTATCTACTACCGTGAAGGGCAGAAGACGACGTTCATCATGCCTTCCGACGCCGCGTTCTTCGCGAAGAAGATACTCGGCCAACGGGAATCGCCAGACACCGACCTCACCGCGAGCGTCTGCTACTCGTACACCACAAGCCTCGGCGCGGATGTCTGCATCGACACGAACATCTACCAGGAGAACGAGCGGGCGCAATCCTGTAAACAGGAGGATCTCACGTTCAGCGGCGGCCAAGGAGCGCCTATTGCAGTCACCAAAGTAGAGACTCGCTCCATACCGCTCTATGACCGAGAGACCCGCGCGGAGATGATAAAACCGGAGTTCCTCATCACCATCAAAGACGTAGGCGGCGGCTACCTCGTAGGACCGGACACGCTCCCGCTCGAGAGCGCATGCCTGCTCAAGAGCATCCCCCGCGAACAGCTGAGCGCGGTGCGAGTACGAGCGTGGCTTCTCAGCACCGAACTCGTCTGCGGCAATACTGCGCTCACCAAAGAGGCGGGTATCGTACGGCTCTACGAAGGGACTGCGGAAGTATCCTGTACCGTCCCGCAAACAGCGCTCTCGGACGCGGTCTTTAGCGCGACACAGAACTTCCAATCAACGCTCCAAGTCAACATATCCTATATCTACAAGGCGTCCGCGAAGATGCCGATAAGCATCGAACGGACACCGGGGACTGTATACGATGAATTCCCATCATGGATGACGCAGCGCGCTACCGGCGCCACATACTTGAGCACAGCGATAGAGACAGCGGTCCGTCAAGAGAAATCGGTGAGCAAACCATCAGGCGCGACCTATACGCCTGCCGAAGTGGACGCGACGCTCAAGATGCTCTCCACGTCGGAATCATACGGTCCGGCGATAGTACAACCGCCTTCCTCCGCAGGCCAACCATCCGATAGTGTTCCCGATGTAGCGACCACAAGTCAATACGAGATGCCCGACATCGCTATCCTGGACGCTGAGTACTTCTCGCTTCCCGAATCAAGGACAACGATGACTATCGTGGGGACGTCGGGAGCTACTGCCATCGCAAGCCCGCCCACCATCTCCGACGGAGTCATTATCTACGATGCAGCGGTCAGAAATACGCCCATAGATCCGATAGGGAACATCGAAACCGGGACGTTCATCGATGAAACCTCTACGGGCAGTGTGTCGGGCGATGCAGGTTCCTCTTCGCAAGGTGCGGCCGTAATCAACATCCCCAAGGAGTTCGAGAAGGTAGCGCTCACGTACGATATCACGCTCGAGAAGATAAAATCAGTCATCCCTCCCGGATACACTCTCAGCAGTTCGAACTACGAACCTGAAGATTCGCAGGAGGATCCGGGGTACGATCTTGGCAGTCCCGAGGAACCGGCCGTCTTCGATGTGAAAGAAGAGGTCCCAGTGCCGACTATGCAACTCTCGGAAACCCAGAAGATAGAGGACGTACAGATAGTCAACAAAGACACGGGCGAACCACTTGAAATGTGCGAGTTCTACGCGCACAATCCGGAAGGAGCGCCCGACGGCGTCAGAGACTACATCCGCGGATACAGTTGCTCTTGCACGAAGACGCAATGCGACGCGGCGAAAGACAGCAAGAAATGCTTCACCGGACTCTGTACCGGCTCGAAATACTGCTGCGCCCCATCCGCAGTAAAGGTCCCGGTCACCACTGTGAAAAGCAGCCTCATCAAGGACCCTCGCGGCGATGTGCTGCGCACCATAGACAACATCAATAAGTACCGTGGTCTCATGGAGACGATACGTAGCGAGGCCGTGAAGAACAACGTCGACCCCGACCTCATGGTAGCGATCTTCACGCAAGAATCGGGCGGGAACCCGCTCATCATCAACAGCCAGAGCGGTTGCGCCGGTATCGGCCAGTTCGAATACTCGACCGCCAAGCAATACAAGACCATATTCGGCGACGGGCTCCGCAGCGATTGCCGCGGTGTGTGCGGCACGGCCGCGCGCTGCATCGTGAGCGGTACCAAGTGCGCAAGCGACCCTCGTTTCGACCCTTACAAGAGCGCGAAGGCAGCGCCTCTCCTCTTCGCAGACAAGATAAAATGGCTCAAAAGATACCACGATTTCGATGATGAGGTCCGTGTCGGACTCGCGGCATACAACGGTGGGGAGGGTCTCGTGCTCAACGCGATACGAAAGACCGGTAAGGTGAAACCCAATTGGGATGATATATCGGCCGCGATGGACAGCACCGTGGTACTGCAGGCCTACTGCAAGAAAGGATGCGACGACTGCGCCAAGGTATGCATCGCAGACCAGAACGGGCGTTGCTGTTTGAAATACTGGAGCACCGAATCCGCACGGGCGAACAAGGCCAAAGAGGTCAAGCAGTACGTGGAACGCATCATGACGTACTACGCCGCACTCGATCCAAGCCCCGAAGCGATAGCGAAAGCGCCTGCATCGGTCGAAGATACTGCTATTGCGGCGAAGAAATCGCTGATAGCGACTTCGGCCGCGGAGGAATGGGCTTATTTCAATCAAGGCACCAAGAACGAATGCGATGAGGCGGTGGTGGACAGAGTGAACGAGTATTATTCTGCAGGACGCTGCGACCCGAAATCCACATGCAAAGCGGTTCCTTGGTCCGCGGCGTTCATATCCTACGTCATGAAGGATGCTGGTGTGAACTTCCCCTACAACTGCGCTCACTGGAACTATTTCACAGCGATCCGCGATAACCCGACAAGATACTCTTGCAAAACAGCGCCCATGAGTGCGACGAGTTCTCTACAGCCCGGTGATGTCGTCTGCGCGTGCAGAGAAGGCGGGTGTCCGACGACCTATGACATGCCCGCCGGGCAACGAAACACGCATTGCGATGTTGTGGTAGATGTCACGCCGACTGCAGTCACTGTGATTGGCGGGAACATGGGCGATACGGTGAAGAGACGCACCATTTCGAAATCGACTCTGTCCACCAGCAATTCGTATTACGGCATAATTCAGTGCGCATGACTTTGTGCGATAGCGTATGTCATTGCTGAAGGTATGTCCCTGCTAACCGCATTCCCTTATTCGTAATTAGTCTCCAATGTTGTGGCCTTAGTCACTCCATACTCACTCCGCACTCACTTCGTTTGTTGGTTCGTCTACTCCGTAGTCAAACCTTGGCGTTATCCAGACTGTCGTCATTTGGCCGCAGCCGACGACAGTCGTTTATGGACTGCTGTCGTACGAACGCCGCCACAACAGGCAGAACCCACAACCAGTCTTCTAGTCTACACCGTCCAAACATTTAAAAAGCCGTTATGACGGTGATATCGTCGGTGAGGCCCCGGGTAGCATCTTTATGCAGTCACGCAATGTGAAGTCGGTTTTCGTCGCGGTCGCGATCATAGCGATGGTTATGCTCGCAGGATGTTCTATCGGCGGTAGCCGTAACGAGAACACGAAGAACAACGACTACTCGAAATACTATGTCGGCAAGCAGGGTATCGTCACGAAATACGACAACATCCCTACGCGGCTCTATTACTACGGTCCTGATGATGTCGCGAGCAACGCGTTCACGATGAGTGTCGAGGTGGCGAACA
>Ga0209211_10008028_pt1 | contig 14588 bp, 14 predicted proteins | sample RifGroA2_FD_183992 | JGI IMG/M metagenome (GOLD analysis project Ga0209211, IMG submission 183992) | Groundwater microbial communities from Rifle, Colorado, USA - Groundwater A2 (SPAdes) (version 2) | ecosystem: Environmental > Aquatic > Deep subsurface > Groundwater | place: Rifle, Colorado...
CTCTGGCTGCGATTATATTTCTTGAAGTTCATACAGGAAAATACACGATTTATTGCTTCCATTATACCAAAATGCGCTCACTTTCGTGAGCGCATTTTGTAGTGCATGTGAGTAATGGGACAGCCTCATTCGGCCAAGTATGACATTTCTACTTTGCCGAGAGGTATGACATTTCTATTTAGCCTTTACAGTGGTGTTCGCATTTCTTGACACATTTCCTACAATATCCTATACTTTGGACAACTTAATGCTAAAGACAATAGGTTGCTTGAAAGAGCGTAAGTCCTATCGAGGCGATATGATCGAGAATTCGGTCAATTTCCACATTGTTTTCACGGCGTTAAGGCCGTGAGTTTTTATTCACGGGTTAATTCATCTCTAGATTATTGGTAAAACAATAATCTCAAATATATGGCTAAATCCAAAGTCCAGAAGCAAGAGATAATCGACAAAGTGGTTGAGAAGTTCAAAACCATGAAGTCGGCTGCTTTTACTTCAATGTCTGGATTCACCATGGCTCAGGCCGATGATCTTCGAAAAAGCGCAAAAGAGTCTGGAGTTGAAATCTTTGTTGCAAAGAAATCACTTCTAGCTATTGCTGCTAAAGAAGCAGGTCTTGAGAATGTGGATCCAAATACTTTCGAAGGATCCATCCTGACAGCTGTTTCCTATGACGACGAGGTATCAGCTGCAAAGATTTTGAAAGCGTTTACAAAAAAGAACGAATCATTTGTCTTTGCTGCCGGTGTTCTTGAAGGAAAAGGATTAACTGCTCAGGAAGTGACGCAACTTGCGTCATTGCCAAGTAAGCAAGAATTGCTATCCAAGATGGTTGGTTCGCTCAACGCGCCAGTTACAGGATTTGTAAATGTTCTTGCTGGTAACCTTCGTGGCTTAGTGACCGTACTTGATGCGGTTGCAAAGCAAAAGACCGCTTAATTAATCGTTATTTATTTAATATATTCATATGAGTGAAGAAACAAAAACACAGGTAGAAGTACCTGAGAAGTTCAAGGCTCTTGTTGAGCAAATTGAGCAAATGTCAGTTATTGACTTGGCAGATTTGGTAAAAGTTCTTGAAGATAAGTTCGGAGTGTCAGCAGCAGCCCCAATGGCGATGATGGCAGCACCAGTAGCAGCAGAAGCTGAAGCAGAGGAAAAAACATCTTTCGATGTTGAAGTAACTGCAACTGGAGATAGCAAAATCAGCGTTATCAAGGCTGTTCGAGAAATCACAGGTCTTGGTCTAAAAGAAGCAAAGGACCTAGTTGACGCAGCACCAAAGGTAATCAAAGCTGGAGTTTCAAAAGCAGAGTCTGATGAAATGAAAAAGAAGCTTGAAGAAGCAGGAGCAGTAGTTACAGTTAAGTAAATTGTTGCAAATAAGAGAGGCTCTGGGTTTATCCCAGGGTCTTTTTTTATGATTATTTGGATTTGGAAGAATAGGCATCGCGTTCCCCTCCTTTTTAAGGAGGGGCTAGCTGTGCCGCTCCGAAGCTCTGCAGAGCGAAGGGCGGGGGTGGTTATTTTGGAAAGTAGGGAGAGACCGAGTTGTTATCTGATTGCTGTGCACTGTGAACTGCGCACTGTATACTGATTCTGGTATAATAAACTCACTATGAAAACCATTACATTTATTGGCTTTGGGGCTTTTGGGCAGGCTGTTGCTCATGTTTTGCTTAAAAAGCAAGGATTGCAAATTCGGGCGTGGGATGTGCAGGATACTGGGCAGGAATGTCAGGTTAAAGATGTGTCAGACGCGCTAAAAGATGCTGATATGATCTTTTTTGCAGTGCCGAGCCAGTTTTTTGCCAGTTGCATTGGCTCAATTGGCGGCATTGATGAGTCTTCCATTTTGGTGACTGGAACAAAAGGAATGGATCCAAAAACCAATGAGCTGCCCTTTGAGATTCTTAAAAAGCAGTTTCCAAATAATCCAATCGCTGTTTTGTCAGGACCCATGCTGGCCGATGAATTGGTCGCTGGAAAGTCAACTTCTGCCTCAATCGCGTCTGATGATCCTAATGTTGCCAGTCGAATACAAGAATTGTTCAGTGGAACGCAGGTTGAATTAGAACTTAGTGAAGATGTGCTTGGTACGGCAGCTTTGGGAGTTATTAAAAATGTTTATGTCCTAGCTCTTGGACTTTCCGATGGTCTCGGTCTGGGTCTTGATTTTAAAGCTGTACTTGTGGAAAAGGCTCGAGCAGAGATGATGATTATCCTTAACCGCCTGGGTGCAAAGCAAGATTCAATCGATACACCGGCTGGTATGGGAGACTTTTTAGCAACTGGTTATAGTGAGTCATCGCGAAATTATCAATATGGCTTTGGATTTGCCACAGGTAACATTCAAGGCGGGAAAACCGTTGAGGGCTTGAAAAATATCGAAAATCTCTCAGCTCGATTGGGTGATATCTCAGGCCTAAGTTTCTTAAGTGCAGTTCGATCGATATTTATTGATCAAGCTGACCCACGCACAGCGCTAGAGGATTTAATAAAATAGATTAGATAATTTTGGATAAATAAATTTTTTAATTGCAAAATCCATTTTTATGAAAGCAAAACAAATAGTGCAAATAATTGGGTCAATTATCTTGTGTCAGCTTGCAGGATTATTGGGATCATTATTCACAGTAGGCGCGATTGATTCTTGGTACCAGGCGCTTGATAAGCCCTTTTTTAATCCACCAAGTTGGGTTTTTGGTCCTGTTTGGCTGATTCTTTATACTTTCATGGGGATTGCCTTGTACCTTCTTTGGGCACGAACACAAAAGTTGCGCAAGCGTCATGAGTCAAAAAATCTAGTGTTTCTATTTTTGATACATTTAGTGTTCAATGCGATTTGGTCGCCAATCTTCTTTGGTATGCATCAAATCGGGTTTGCTTTTGTTATTATTCTAGCCATGGTTGGATCTTTAATTTATATCATGTATAAAGTCTGGGATATCGATCGTCGAATTGCCTATATTTTAATGCCATATTTAGCCTGGATATCATTCGCAAGCATACTAAACTTGTCGATTTGGATTTTGAATTAGTCTATGAGTCAATATTACAATGCAAAACGAGCTAGGAATATTTTTGATCCAGGCTCAAAAGAGCCTTTTCGGTTGAGTCGATCAAAGATAGATTTATTTTTTGAATGTGAGCGTTGTTTTTATTTAGATCGTCGTCTGGGCGTTGGTCGTCCACCTGGGTTTCCATTTAACCTAAACTCAGCTGTTGATACTTTGTTAAAAAAAGAGTTTGACATGCACCGGGTGGATCAAGCCATTCATCCTTTAATGAAACAGTATAAGATTGACGCTGTGCCATATAAGCATGAAATGATGGATGAGTGGCGAGAGAATTTTAAGGGTATTCAATATCATCATAAAAAATCAGGGTTTATTGTTACAGGGGCGGTCGATGATATCTGGGTTAATCCAAAGGGTCAGCTGATTGTGGTTGATTACAAAGCAACAGCTAAGGAAACAGGAGTCAGCATTAGTGCTCCATGGCAGATTGGGTACAAGCGTCAGATGGAAGTTTATCAATGGTTATTGCGAAAGAGTGGGTTTAAAGTCAACAAAACGGGATATTTTGTTTATTGTAATGGTCGAACAGACCGGACAGCTTTTGATGGCAAACTTGAATTTGATGTTGAAATATTTCCATATGATGGTGACGATGAATGGATCGAACCAACATTGCTAAGCGCTCGTGACTGCTTAATCTCTGACGAAATTCCAAATTCCAACTCAGAATGTGATTATTGCGCCTATCGAAAGGCAGCTGGGGAGGAGCTGCAAAGAAGAGCTGGAGTTCAAGTTAAATTAATTTAGGTTAGATGGATTGACTATTTTCTTTGTTTATGGTGAGATGCCGCTGTCATGAGTAGTGGAATGCGGTAAGAATCCGTGGCTGTCTCTTTGTAACAGTGTTTAGATCGAAAGATCTGAAAGCCTGGCCTTCTGCTCTTGCGACCCAAATTAAGAACGCACTTGTGTGTTCTCTGAAAAATCCGCATATCAAAGAGTATGCGGATTTTTCTTTTTGATTTTAGGCTAATTATTTGATTAACTGTACTTTGGAGGTGAGCAATGGGCGAGAAAAAAATAAGGCGGGGCTAAATCAGGTGCGTCTGCGCCTAAGCTAGTCTCTAGCCTATGTCCGTCGTGTAGCTGAGCTTCTGGTTAGCTAAGTTGCAAAGAGGGAATTTTATTTTAATAAATGTGTTGCTGGGAATGAGTAAGCAGATGTTGAGGTTAGGATAATTATGGATGTATCTTGAACAAAGAATGAATTTGCCTGTCCAATAATCTCGTCGGTATATTGGGTAATGAGTTTTCCTTCTTTAGAAAGAACAATAATTCTTTGTTGAGCCGGTTCAAAAACATAAAGATATTCATTTTCTGCGTCAGTCCAAATTTCGGTTGGATCTTGCATTGCTGGTGATATTTGACCTAAAGAAAATGATTGCTCTCTTCCAGAAAGGAAACTGACAATGTTTGAGTTTGTGAGTATGTAAACAGTGCCATCAATTGTAATGCTCCTGGCGTTAGAGATATCTGTGTTAGCAGAGGTTGAGGTTATCCATGGCGTGCCAGCTTCAAACCCATCACCGCGTGGGCGCATTTTAATAATTTGTTGTTCAGACGATGAAAGCACATATAAATTGTCATTATAAAAGGCAATGTCTTCGACGCTTTTTATGTCGTTAGTTCCACTAACTATTGGATTTATTGTTAGTGATCCCAGGTCGATTTTACCAAGTTGCTTGCTAGTATCTGTAAAAAGGATATTTCCAGATTCTGTGACGGCCAAGTGTTTAATGTCGCCTATGCTGCCAGATTGGGTATCAAGTGATTGCCAGGTATTTTCAAGTTCATTAAGCCGATACAAAGATTTTCCGGAAATTCCATATATATTGCCATCAACAGATGTTCCAGATGTTAAAATTAGATCTTTATTTTCAGCTAACAACGAAGGATCAACGGGTTCTACTTTTTGAATTTTGTAGGATAGTTCTTGGAGTGAACTTTTTAATTCCTCAACTTTGTTTTCCTGAGTCCTTCCAGAAGCATCCACGGTTTCTAGTAGAGACATAGCTTCTTGTAGGTGGGTTCTAGCTTGGTTCTCGTCATCGTAAATTAAACTAGCTTGCGCGTCAGCAACTTTTTCGTCTATATGACTTGTGATTGCGTCAAAGGTACTTATTTGTTGTTCGCTGACCTGTTTTTGGTGCATGAACAATATTGAAGAGGAAAAGACAAAAATTATAACAATTAATGCCAAACCGCCATATTTTGTAAATCTCGGTAAGCGGTTAAACCAAACAATAACATCATCAATTCTTTCTTTTGGATTGGGTTGCTGACGAACTATCTGTGATCCCCGACGGAATATGGACGGCAATTTTCCAATTCCAATCCATGAGTATTTTGCAATCAAAGCGATTGAGCGGATTAATCCAGCGAGAATCAGGGTTATTAATTGTAATAGTACTTTTGTAATGCGTTTTAATAGACTTTTATAGCCGCGGGTCCCAGGTGAAGATAATTTTTTTATAAGTGGCGCAGTGAGTTTTGTTACAAATCCACTAATATCTGGCGTTCTTTCCCCAAGAAAATGCTCAGTATCTTGTTTGGTTTTATCTAGATGATCCATTGAGTGCATTGGATTTACTTTTTTTGGCGCGCCGTGAGCGACATCGTCGGCTACCTGGAAACAAAGTGCTCCAAACACTGTATTGCGGTTGAGAAATTGTGATATTCGTTTTAATGAACTTGATGCTGGCAAAGTTGTTAAAATATCTTGTAATTCAGCTAATGTTATTTCTCTGGCAGAAATTCTGGTGGCCAGATAGAAAATATCTCCTGGATGTAACTCTCCGTCTAAAATTGTGGAAAATACTTTTTTCCAGCTTTGTTCGTTTTTGTCTTCTAATTGATCTGTTAGCTCATATATAACATATCTTTGCTTTGCACTTCTGTGCATAAACAGAGCCATTAGGTTGCCAACGCCACTTAGGAAGATTTGATTGTTGTGGATAACTCCAACAACGATTTGAGCGTCAGTAAGAGGAAAGCGCTTTTCTTCTGCAATCACCTCAGAGACATCTTCGTTTAAAGCTTGCAATAGCTGTTCAAACCTTCTGGCAACATTAACCTCATCATTAATTGTTTCCTTAAACCTAACTAAACGCTCATTTATTGCCTCAGTTAGGCGAGCACGCGCTTGATCTGATTTTCCAAGAAATCGTATTAAACCAAAGATATAGCCATCTTTTGTGTTCAAAGGTAGAAGAACATGCGATATGGAGCAATTTTGTTCATCTTGGTTGTAGATCTGTGCTGATGTTTTTATGATGTTCATAAGCCGCTAGTCTTTTGACACTGTTGTGTATTCAGTTTACACTAGGATTGTTGAGTTTGGAAGGAGGAGGCACGATCTACATTGAACACATATTTTATGCCTAAAGATAGTACAGAAAAGAAACAGCAAATTGCGCTTGTGCATAACATGAAGCCATTTTGTGCTGAAAATTTATTTGGTTCAAAAACAAGAGTTAGACTTTTGAATCTTTTTCTAGAGCATCCTAGCAGGCCATTTTATGTGCGAGAGATTACAAGAAAGGTCGACGCTCAACTTAATTCGGTTCGGCGTGAGTTACAGAATCTTATTGATAGTTCGATTATTAAAGAAGTTGAAGGAAAGATTATCCCAACTGAGAACGACCAAAACGGTGTAGCTAAAAAAGCTAAGGTTGAAAAAAAGAAATTTTATATTACCAATGTTGATTGTCCGTTTTTTGAAGAGCTCAGAGGAATGATAAAAAAGATGGCGATTCTGAGTAATGAATCTCTTGTTAAAGAATTGCAAGAAGCAGGTGACTTGTGTCTTTTGATCCTAACCGGACATTTTATCGATAATGATGATGTGTCAACAGATGTGCTTATTGTTGGTGATATTAGTGAAAAAAAGATGCAGGAAGCAATGCAACATTTAGAGTCTCTATTGGCGCGCGAGATTAATTATACATATATGCCAAAAGAAGAATTTTTATATCGCTTGGAAGTTAAAGACCGTTTTGTGCTATCACTATTACAAACAGATAAGGTTGTGCTAGCAAACACATTAGCATTTTCAGTATGATGATTTATGTAAATGGGCAAGATATTCATAAGCTTATTTGCGCAAATCTTTCAAACAATCAAGATCAAGTTTTAGTTGATCAAACAGATTCAGGACCAGAAGGCTATATGAAAGCTTTCTGTTCTTTTTTAGAAAAAATAAATTGTTCACTTAATGATATTGAAAAATTATTTGTGGTTATTGGACCTGGTTCGGCCACTGCTTTACGGGGGTCATTATCACTTATTAATACGCTAGCTTTTACCAAAGGCATTGGGCTAGTTGGGATTGAGAAAAAATCAGATGAACAAGATATTGATACAATCAACAAAATCCTTGAACAAGGGTTATCCACATTTGAAGTAAAAAATGTGCTCATCCCAATTTATGAGCACAATCCGCGTATAACTATATCCACAAAGGATGTTTTGAGAAGAAAGGTGTAGTAGGAGTAGAATGGGGGTATTAAACCTTTAATTAACTTTAAAATAAAGATATGCCTCAATATGTTGATATTCTCCGATCTGCCTTTATAGACCTTTGGGCAGGTATTGTTTTATTTGTCCCAAAGCTTGTATTTGCACTGATTGTATTTTTACTTGGCCTTATTTTGGCAAGTATTTTAAATAAAGTTGTTATTCGGATTGTAGAAGTCTTTCATATTGATGAACTTATTAAAAAATTAGAGCTTGATGTTCTTTTTCATCGGGCTGGGTTAAAGCTTGATATTGGAAAAGCGTTAGGCTGGTTGGTAAAGTGGTTCGTTATTATTTTTGCTCTTATTGCCGCAGCCGATGTCTTGCAGTGGGATCAGGTAACTGAGTTCTTAGGCACAATCGTTGCTTACATTCCAAATGTTCTGATCTCAGTTATTATTCTCTTGGTTGGAATGTTGTTGGCTAATTTTGTACAAGAAGTTATTAAATCTGCGCTGGAAGCTGCAAAAATGCACATCGCTTGCTTTTTAGCCGGACTAGCTCGCTGGGCAATAATAGTCTTTAGCTTTATGGCAGCTCTTGTTCAGCTTGGCATTGCTCAATCACTAATTCAAGTTCTTTTTACAGGATTTGTGGCTATGATTGCTCTTGCTGGCGGTTTAGCTTTTGGTTTGGGTGGACGTGAGTACGCTTCCCGGATTCTAAGCCAGCTTTCAAATGATTTGAGTTCTAAGAAGTAACATGAATAATTATGAGTTTTTTTAGAAAAAGTCCAGACATGGTTCCGATGCCACATGTGGGTGCAGAGCAAGATCTGGAAGTTGAAATAATTAGTGGTAGGCTTAAAAAAGAAAGAACTGAACAACTTGAGAGGTTTACAACCAGAGAAGTTAGAATTGAAGATTTTGTAGGAAGAAATATTTCTCTTGCCAAAACTGATTTAACCTTTGAGGAATTCGAGGCATTATTTAAAAGAACAAATCCAGATAGCGGAGGCCCTGAATATATAAGCGCACAACGAATTGCTTTTAGTATAGAAGGTATGGACGGAGTTCTTTGCCCTAGAGAAGTGGCATGGGAAGGGTTCGATGATAAAATATGGGTTTTTATAGATGGAGTTCCAAGTACCCCGGAAAGAAGTTTTGGTAAAATTATCACTGTGACAGATTTGCCAGACTTGGGTGGTGTATTGGCAGATCTAAGAGTTGTTGTTACAGATCAGGGTGGTATTGTTTTTGGGTCTTATGCAAATGGTGAAGGGGCAAGCTTTACATTACCAAAGTAGATAGTCGGTTTGTGAAAAATTGTTAATTTTAGTTCATAGCCTCCTTTTTCCAATCACTAGGCAATTTTTCAATAGCATAGCGCAGAGCCGTTCGCGACATCTGCGCTTTGTGTTTTAATACAAATTCATAAACCTCGTTAGGAAATACATTAGACGCTTCTTTCAGTGCCCAGCCATAGCCTTTTTGAACAAGATCTTCCGGGTCATCCATCAATTTAAGCGAAACATCAAAAATATTATTCAGATTTCTCTTCGACCCCCCTCCTTTTCCAAGGAGGGGTTGCGATAGTCCTCCGTAGCCTTGTGCTAAGGAGGAGGGGTGGTTGTTGGAGCTTCCGCTATGTCGTATCGGAACTATCAAACTTACAGCGCTGGCCCGGCGGAGCCATTGATTTTTGGATTTAGTCCAAGGTTTGATTTTAGGTACGAGGTCGGGGAAGTCGAGTAGTAAATATCCGAGTGACTTTGAACAAAAGTCATCGCAAGTTGCCCAGTTGGATACATATTTTTCTACCCATGACTTAAATATATTAAAATCAGATTTTACTAATTCTTTACGGCGCTTGAACGCCCAAGCTGACGCGACTATAAATTCTTCCTGCATTCCTGAACTCATTAGTTGTTCACAGACATCAAAGAGCTCAGTTTTTGAGAGGTCTTGAACTGGACGATAAAGATCGCGAGCAATTTGTCGAATTACCGGCGTTAGTACGCCATAAAGCTTGATTGGTTTTTTGAAAAATCGATCGTTGTTTGCCTTATACTCAAGATTGATATTTTTCTTAAGTTCTTTACGCAGATTTTGGATGACCTTCATAGAATTGAGTGTTTGAGCTAGAATAGCATCTGTAGATTGATTATGAAAGAATCCTTCAAGTGCCAGAGCGCCAAGCGAATCCTTGTGATCGGCGACGCTGGGCGTGGAAAAACAACCTTTGCCAATCATATCGCTCGCGCCTGTGAGCGACCGGCTTTGTCGCTTGATGATGTTTTGTGGAAGGAGAAATATACAATAATCGAAAATGAGAGCTTGGCACTGGATTGTGTTCGACGGATGTTCAAGAAAGATACCTGGATCGTGGAAGGCACATCAAGATTGTTAGCGCAGGAAGGATTAAAACGCGCTGAGGTTATCTTTTACTTTAAGCACCGATCGCTTTTGTGGCAACTAATGCATTTAATTTGGCGATATGTGCGCAAGCACGACAGCAGATTTCCAGAGCTTTGCGCACTTCTGGTTCATACAGTTTATAAGCGATACCACATCGGCTATGAACGCGGGCAAAAGAGTTGGCAGGAATTATTGCAACCATATCTGTCAAAAGTGACTACTGTTGAGTCATTTGATCAAGTGCGTAAGTTGATGGGTAAAGATTGACGAAATCGTATTAATTAAGTATCATGCGCCCGCAATCACTCCCGGATCGTCTAAAGGCAGGACACCAGGTTTTGGTCCTGGGGATCGGGGTTCGAATCCCTGTCCGGGAACCACAAAGTAGAGATCTCACCGTAGAGGTGGGGTTTTTGCTTTTTGTGGTTTGTTGATATTGGTTTGGTGAGTGTTAGATGTATGGATGAGTTTCAGATTGGCTAAGATGGAATTGGGTTGGGAAGCCTGCCTTTTGCTCGACATAATCAACATAATCGTTTATTTTATAAGCAAGAAATAAGACAAATATAATATGAAATATCAAAAGAAAATCATAGTAACATTTTTAGCACTGTTCCTGTTTGCCATTCACACATCAAGCGCGTATGGGGCAGATTGGGCGAGGCTTATGAATGAGTCAAACGAAAAGGTTTATGCTGTTGATTATTACGATGATGATACAGGCGCGTTTATTGTTACAAATGACAGTGGTACTGAGCCCTCGATAATCTTGGTAGATGGCGGCTGGGAGAACCGCGTGGTTTATCAACCAACTGAGGATGGATGGTATACAAAAGCATTATATGATGTGGAATTTGTTGATGAGAATACTGTTATTGCGGTAGGTGAAGACGGCACTATTGTAAAGACAGAAGACTTTGGAGACTCTTGGCAAGATGCATCTGTCTTTACTTCAAACAAATTATTGCGTCTAGAAATGTACAGTACAACTCGCGGTTGGATTGTTGGAGAAAATGGATCGATTTATAAAACAACCGATGGTGGTGACTCGTGGACAGCACAAACAACCGGAGTCACGGAAGATTTAAATGGAGTTTATTTTCTAAATTTGTTAGACGGATATATCGTTGGAGATAACGGTACATTTCTTGTTACCACAACTGGTGGAACAGTGTGGAACGACCAGAGTGCTGGTGGAGTTTATGAATTCAATGATGTGTATTTTGCTAGTGCAACATACGGGCTAGTTGCTACCAGCTATGGATTACTTTATACAATCGACGGCGGCTTGTCTTGGACAGCAAGATCAGGACCAGGAACAAGTAATCTTTCTTCTTTTGATTTTTATTCTAGCAGTTCTGGTGCTGTTGTTGGGACAAATGTTGCCTATACAACCAAAAACCAGGGAGCGAGCTGGACACAATACTCTATTCCAGACGAAGACGGGTCTGAGATGTTGTTTGATGTTGAATATTCTGGCGATAGTATGACAATTGTTGGAGTTACATCTTATTTAAAATCCATTCTCTTTGCCACAGACGACCAGGACCCTTCTGCTATTATTGATTTCACTTCTGATTCTCCGTCTACTGACAGCTCGATTGCTCTTAGTTGGACTCATGCAACTGACAGTATCGGTATTGAGTCGTATGAAATTGATATTGATGGCGCTAGTTATTCTGACATTGGCTATGTGTCATCTTATAGCGCAACAGTCAGTGAAGGGTTACATGATATTTCTGTTCGGGCAGTAGACATTGCTGGCAATACGGGTGAAGCCTCAACTATAACAGTTATTTTTGACCGTACCGGGCCAATTGTTTCAGCTGTTACTCCAATCTCGGCAACTCAAGGTGCGTTAACATCATTAAGTATTACATCAACTGATGAGCTTTCATCTATTAGCTCATGTACTTTATATCTTAATGGTGCTTCGCAGGGTACTATGACCAATCAAGGCAGTGGTGTCTTTACCAAAACATATACATTTAGCGCAGAAGGATCATATGTTGCTTATGCAATTTGTGTTGATTCTTTAGGAAATTCAACAACAGCCACATCAAGCTATATTACTGTTGGTGTTGCGGTGTCTGAGCCTGAAAGCCCGGCAGTAGAAGTTACTCAACCAGAGGAAGAGGTAGGACTTGATGACGATGATGCGGTTGTGGAAGATTTATCAAGCTTGCGATCAGATGTTCTAATTAAGAGCCAATGCGTTGGTAGTACTGACATTAATGATCCGTGTCGGGCAGTTTATTATTACGACAGCGAGAATAGACGCCACGCATTTCCAAATGAAAAAGTATTTTTCACATGGTATGATGATTTTGATGATATAATTATTATTGATTCAAGCGTGATGGCAGAGATTAGTTTAAGCACAAACGTGACATACCACCCTGGAACAAAAATGGTAAAGTTCCAAACAATCAATACTGTTTATGCAGTTGAGCAAGGAGGTGTGTTGCGAGCAATAGCATCAGAGTCCATCGCAAGCAGTTTATACGGTAGCGCATGGAATACACACATTGACGATATCTCAGACGCATTCTTCCGTAACTATTCGTTTGGAGACGATATTGATAGTGCCAGTGATTATGATGTAGCTGATGCCATAGCGTCTGTTAGTTCGCCTAATGATAACTTCTAAAATTTGATTAATTATCATTAACATGAAAAGACAAGAATTTCATTTTCATCCCAGTAGTTCAAGAGATGATGTGGCCTTTAAAGAGCTGTCTGATTTTTTTCTAGATCCACGACATGAGTCAATTTCTGCAGCTCAAATAAAACAGGTAGCGGAAAATATTTCACAACGGATCAATGGGCTTGAGAAGGATAGTGAACAAGCGGATATTATCTTGTCTGTATTAACTTACAAGGAAGTTTTCAGTGCCTTATGTGCTTCCAAAGAATACTCCATTGGTTATAAGGAGGATCCTTGGCCAATATATTGCGATGATACTGACCTTTTTATTAATCAGAGCAAACAGCGTAGGCAGAAAAATCAGGAATATATCGATAAAGGTATTTACACTATCACACACAAAGATGCCCAAGGAGAGGAACAGGTGATGGATATCTCAATTGACGAACTTGATGATTACCTTAGGCCAATCCGTAAGGCGGTTCTTGAGGAGTTAAAAGTTCTTAATCCAGATCTAGACATTCATCTAATTGATCGTTCATTAACTACTCGGGTTGTGCGTTTACATGGTGAAAAAATTGTAAAATTTGCTTTTGATAGAGTTTTTTCTGAAGTCCATGTTGATAAAACTGTAAAAGAAAATAGGAATACTGCATTGCGCATTCTTTATAGTCAGAAAGAGCGATCACCATATTTAGCCTACCAGATGATTGCTAGTGATTTTGATACAGAACCTTATGGAGGGGTGGAAATGCAAAGAGAATTGCCAATAATAACTCTTGATGCTTTCCTTAAGCAGGAAGGGGTATTAGCTAAGGATGCAGTTAATTATATTCTTGATGCAATACGCGGTGCAGCATTTTTGGTAGATCATGGATTGCGCATTACAGATTTAGCACCAGAGAATATCGGAATAAATTTAGAAACTGGTAAGGGCCAACTTTTTGATGATGATGCTTTATTTACAGATGATTTTATTTTTGAGGGCTATATGGCACACGCCGGTTATTGTCCACCGGAGAGACTACCAGACGAGAATAGTGATGATAAGTTTGAAGACTCAATCTATAGATATTTTCCCGAGCCTCGAGAACAGAAACAAGGAGTAGTACAGGAGTCAGAGATGGTGTATGAATTTGGAATGACCCTAAGACATGTTTACAAGCATTTTCAAATTTCTTTCCCAGAAATCATAAATCAAATGACAAGCGAAGAACCTGGCAAGCGCCCGTCTTTAAAACAAGCCATAGAGGCCTTGCAGTAATAAACACTATTTACTAGATAACAATTTATAAATCGATTTGAAAAAACAGCCGAGTAATCTCGGCTGTTTTTATTATTCCATTCCATGCATTGAACGTAGTTTTTTAATCTTTTGCCTAATTTTTTGGCCATGCCTGGGATAGTACACATCAAGCTCGACTTCTATGTTATCGTCTGGCGTAAATATTTGTTTAAGTGCCGCTATTCGTCCGTTGCCTTCAAATGTGTAATATCGACCTTCACTTGTTGGTACTGCTCGAGCATAGGTGGCTGATGGGAGATATTTTGAAAGATCTTCTTTTGAAAGCCTGCGTTTTTTAAGAAGTTTGGCTTTATATGGCTTAAGTTTGTTTACCCGTGCTTGAGTTGCCCTGATTGTATTTTCTCGATTATCAACTGGATGAATTGGATCAAGTGAATGAAGTTTACAATATTTAAAACCATGCCTTTTGCTATTTTGCATGATATCAATAACAATATGCGCCATCAATGCATCTTTATAATTCATCTGAAACAACTCAGAGCGCTTAGCAAAAAGCCAGTTCCAGACTTTATTAATCTCTAAAGCAATTTTTTGCAAGAAATTCATACATTGAAAGGGCTTTGTTTCCTAATTCCTGCTTGAGGACAAGATTTCCCCTTTCCCCAAACGGGAGTTAGGAAATGACCGAATAACTTTCCGGTCGACCTAATTCGAACATTTTATTAAGAATCGAAAGTTTGATG
>Ga0209211_10008030_pt1 | contig 14585 bp, 19 predicted proteins | sample RifGroA2_FD_183992 | JGI IMG/M metagenome (GOLD analysis project Ga0209211, IMG submission 183992) | Groundwater microbial communities from Rifle, Colorado, USA - Groundwater A2 (SPAdes) (version 2) | ecosystem: Environmental > Aquatic > Deep subsurface > Groundwater | place: Rifle, Colorado...
CAGGTCGGTGATCTCGACATGCACCACGGCCGGCAGCGGATCGCCCTCGGGCCGGGTCAGCGAGTAGATGCGGTCGGCCACCAGCGCGTTGAGCCCGGCGTCGGCATCGAGCAGGGTGTGAATGACCAGCTCGGCGCTCATTTGCTTTGCTTCCCGATCTCTTTCGGCAACCGGGTGCGGATGTAGTCGGCCATGGCGTCGATCGCCATGCGCCACTTGCTATCGAAGGCGGGCCGCATGAAGGGCTTGGGCCGCGCGCCCGGGTGGTCGATGATTTCCTTAAACAGGCCGGCGATGAACAGGCTCTTGCGGCTCTTGGGCTTGATCCAGTGCCGGGCGGTACCGAACTCGACCAGGTGCGCATACCAGGCGACCTTGTTGCCGGCCTTGAGCGTGGCGCGCACGGTGCTGCCGCGGGCGCGCAACGTGACGCGGATGCTGCGCTTCAGCTCGCCGAGGCGGGCGCCACGCTTGACGCTGTCGAGGGTCGGCAGGGCTTCGGGGCACAGGCGTTCGGCTTCGGCTTCCATCACCTTGGCGCCGGCGCGCAGGCCACCGCGCAGAACGTTGCGCTCGATCTTTACCGGCAGCTCCTGCAGCGTGCGGTGCAGCTCGGCGAGGCCTTTGATTTCGACGCTGCTAGCCATTGAACATCTCGCAGACGAGTACGAGCCGGCCTTCGCGGCGGTATTCCTCGACCCAATGGACCTTGGCCGTGGTGTTGTCGGCGAACTTGAGCCGCATTGCTGCGCTGACGCCGGCGCGCCAACGAATGGTGACGGCAGTGGAGACGTCTGCACTGACCTGCTGCGCCTGGGCGATCTGCTTGCCGGTGAGCGGACGCACCTTGGCCCATACGGTGACCGTGTCGGCCCAGGCCTCGGCCGGACCACCCACGGCGTCGCGGGTGACGGTGGCCGTCTGCAAGGTGACGCGCTGATCGAGTTCGCCGGCGTGCATGGTCAGAAGCGGATGACGCGATAGGGGTCGAGCAGGGCGTCGACAAAGGGCAGCGGCGCATGCTTCTCGCCGGCGGCCTGGCGGTTGTCGTACCAGTGACAGATCTGCAGCAGCATCCACTGCTTGATGTCGTTGGGCACCGCCGCCGCCGCGCCGTAGCCGGCGGTGAATTCGATGCGCACGGCCTCGCGCACATCACGCGGGCTGGGCCAGCTCATGCCGTAAGCCGGCGCCACCAGGCCGAGCAGCGAGGAGGTGTGCACGGTGTAGTCGGTATCAGCGACCAGCGTCTGCAGGATGCCGGCGCTGTCGAGGTACTTCACCGACTGGACGCTGACCAGGGGCGGCTGCGGCAGATCGATCGCCCCCACGGGGAAGGCATCGAGCAGGTAGCGCCAGGACTGCGTCACCAGGGCGCGGCCGGTGGCCTGCTCCGCCATACGCCGCGCGGTGACGATCAGCGCGGTGATCAGCGTGTCGTCATCGCTGCCATCGACGCGGCAATGCGCCTTGGCTTCGGCGAGCGTGAGCGGCTCGGCAGCGGGCGCCGAGGTGAGGATAAGACCCATGGGTTCAGACTCCTGCGCCGGGACTGTGATCAGCCCCGGCGGTTGGACGGTCTATCAGGCCGGCGGGTTGGCCGCTGGCTTGAGTTGCGGGACCGTGATGGCTACCACGCACAACAGGGCGGCGCCGGCGTTGTTCGTCGGGGTCACTGTTGCCGTGACGTAGCGCATGGAGCCTTTGTAGCCGATCTTGAAGCACTTGTTGTCGTCGCCGAAAGCGAAACCGGCGAGTGCTTCCGTGCCCAGCAAGTCGCCGTCAGCAACGGCGGTTTTGCCGGACATGCCGGAATCCGCACTTTCCTCAACCAGAACAGCAAAGGTCGCGTCAGCATCGGCCAGTGATCCGGTGGCGATCACGAACACAAGATCTGACACGCCTTGCATATCGATGATTTCCGTGGTCACGGCTGCATCGCCGGTAGCGTGATCGTAAGGGCTGATGCCACGCTTGATGTTGATGTTGTTGAACAATTCATTCATGATTTTTCCCTTTCGAGTGTGAGGCGGGGCGACCGCAGCCGCCCCAGGTCGCTTAGGCCGAGAACTTGAGGAACTTCACGGCCTCGTAGTTCTGCGCACCGCCGCCCGTCCGCTTAGTGCTGTAGAACACAATGTAGGGCTTGGCGGTGTAGGGATCGCGCAGCGTGCGGATGCCGATACGATCGACGATCGTGTAGGCTTCCTTGAAGTCACCCAGCGCCAGCGACAACGAGTTGGTGGCAATGGCCGGCATGTACTGATCGATGCGCACCGGGTAGCCATTGAGCTTGGCCGGTTGCCCGACCTGGTTGCTCGGCTCCCACAAGTACCGGTCGCTAGTCGCTTCCTTCATCTTGCGAAGCGCGGTGCGCGCCTCACGGCGCATAACGTACTGCGCATTGACAAGGTACTGATCCTTGAATGCGCCCTCCAGATCCACCAATGGGTCCATCTTGGTGGTGTGGAAAGCACCAGAGGCGCCGGTGACGACATGCTCGAACTGGCCCCAGGCGCGGGTGTCATCCCCCGTCGCCGCGGTGGCGTAGGTCGCCAGACCGCGCGCTTGCCCCACACCCGTGCCACGCCAGAAGGCCAGGCCTTCGACGCGGGCGAACTTGTCGGCGACCTTGCCGGCAAGCCAGCCTTCAACGTCGGTAGCGGCATCGTCGATCAGCTTCTGGCTGATCTTCGGCATGGCGTACATTTCATGCGCTTCGATTTCCCACTTGCCGACTTGCGGCGTAGCGGTGTCGCTTCGCGTGCCCAACTCGCTGACCCATCCGGCATCGGCTTCGTTGTTGTCGACGACGCCTTCGGTCTTGTCGGTGCCAATGGTCTGCACGGTGCAGATCTGGCGCATGACGGATTGGTCGTAGAGCTTGGTGACCACGCGACCAACGGTCGAATGCGGGAGCAGGTAGCCGCCGTCCGGATCGCTACCGGCCTGCATGGCCTTGCGCTCGTCGGGCTCCAGGGAATCGATCTGCACGCCAGAGATCAGCTTGAAGAAGCCGCTCTTGTAATGCGTGTAGCCATCGACATCGAGCGCAGCCGGAATCGGCTTGCCCTTGCTCTGGAACTCGGCGCGCATCATGAGGTTGAAGCCCTTGACCTCCGCCTGCAGATCCTTGTCGTCCTTGCCGCCGCCGGCGCCGGGCGCGCTCATCTTGGCCATGAAGTCTTCGATCATTTTGCGATCGTCGGCGAACTTGTCCATGGCTGTGCTGAGAGTAGCGAGCTTGGCTTCGAGATCGCCGACGGCCTTGCCGTCCGCCTTGGCGGCAATCAGGGCGTCGTTGGTTTTCTTGAACTCGGTCCAGGCCTCGCCCTGCTTGTCGATCAGGGACTTGATTTCCAGGAGCGAAGTTTCGCCGAGGAACATGGCGCCGGCACCGATGCTGGCGATATATTCTTGGCTGATAAGGGGCGTGCCGGCAAGGGCACAGCCGGCGGCGATCGCCAGGAAGGCGACGAACGCGAACTTGAAATAGCTGGATTTCATAGCGTGATTCCTTTCATGAGATTGAGGTTGCCGGTGAGGGCTGCGGTTATTTGCGCCAAGTCGTCGCCGGCATCCGCGCCGGTGGATTTCTTGATGCGAGCAATGAGGGTCTTCGCCTCATTGCGGGAGAAGCCGCCTGCCTCACGCAGGTAGTCTTCAATTTCGGAAAGGCTGCAAAGCTCTTCAAGCGATTTGACGCTGGTGACGCGGGCCTTGCCATTCATCGGGCGTGTAACGGGGGAAACTTCGACCAGGTCGATACGCTTGAGTCGACGGCGCGGCTCGTGCGGCTGGCTGCGCGGGATGGATTCCTTGGCGATGTAGCCGATGCTCAGACCATTGATAGCCGGGCGCGGCTGCATCTTCATGAGCTTGTACATCTCGATGCCGCGCGGCGTGTCAGCCAGGGTGCCTTCGACCTTAAGGCCGTGGCCATCTTCGGCGAAGTCGGTCCAGACGCCGATCGGAGTCAGGTCTTCGGTGGTAAGGCCCATGCCGCCATGCTGTGACATCATGGCCGGCCAGTCCTGACGGCCGGCCTTGACATCGGCCAGAAAGGCGGCGAAGGCGCCAGGCTCAATCAAATCGCCGCCGGCATCGACGTTGCCGAACACGGCCCCATAGCCGGAAAAACTCATGGCGGCGATGCCGGTGGATTGGTCTGGCGGCGCCAGCTTGATTTCGATCAGTCCGCAGTTGATGCGATCCATGGTCATGCTCCTGGTGGCGTAGCTTCGGGTGTTGCGTCCGGCACGGTGCCGACGATGTTGGCGGGGATGCGAAGACGGTCACTGACCGGGTCGCTGTCCGGGTTCATGTCCAGCTTGGCGCGGCCTTCGTTCGGGGTCAGGATCCCGCCGTTGACATAGCCCAGTACCGTATCCTTTGTGTCGCGCAGCGAGCCACGCAGCAGGCCCTCTTCGACGAAGTTGAAATACAGGCCGGACTCGCGTTCGCGATCAGTGAGCAGGTTGATGTCGGCCGACTGCTCCAGCCGCTGGTACCAGGGCGCCAGGGTGTGCACCACGTGCGCCAGGAACATCTGCTCGGCGCTGGCGTAAGTGGCGGCCTTGTCGCTGTAGCCGACCATGATCGGCATGACGCGGGCGAAGCGGCAGATCTCCTCAATCTGGAAGCGACGCTGCTCCAAGGTCTGGGCATCGATGCCAGTCATCTGCATTGATGTCCACTTCGCTGCACGATCGAGGATAAGCGGCTTGCCGGCGTTGTCACCGCCCGCCAGGTGAGTTTCGACCCACTTGGTCAATGCGGTGTGCTGCTCATTGTTCAGCGTGTTTTCAACGGAATACACCCCGGAAGGCCGAACACCATTTTTATGCAACCGTCCAACTGCCTCTTCGGTCGCCATAGCCAACCCGATAGCTTCACGAGCATGCTTGACGGCTTCCAGACCGTACCAACTATTGAGCGATGGGCCACGCACATGCCAGATCGACTCTGCCGGGAACGTCTGCTTACTGCCATTCGGTGCCGTTACCTCGTATGACAGCGTGCCATTGTCTTCGCGCAGCACCTTGACGGCGCCGGTATCGAAGGGGAACAGTTCAACGATGCGATTGCCGATGCGGTTCTTGTAGCTGAAATGATTGCCGGCCAGCACGGTCTGCCAGATGATCGTTTCACGATACTCGAAGCTGCTCTGCCAGCGGTTCGGTTTGAACGCAAGCTTGTCGTACAGCGGGTGATCCTTGGCCGGCAGGCGCTGCTTGCCGTCGGCAGATTCGCGCATCAGCTTGAACGGCACCTGCGCGACACCCTCACCAATGACGCGGCAGCAGGCAAACACGGTCGAGACATCGATTGCGGTACCGACATTGACGGTACGACCGGTAGCCGTCATGCGCCCGCCGTAGATTTCGCGGAACAAGTCAAGCGTGGAGCTCGACTTGCGGGAGAAGGCTTCTGCCAGCAGTGCCACTATGCAACCCTCGCGATCTTGAGACCGGCGACGATGAGCAGCACGCCAGCGACCAGGTAGCCGGCCGGCGGCCATGCTGCCCATGCGCCATACGAGAAGCTTCCGGCGCCCAGGATCATGAGCGCGTCAGGCAGGAGTTTCTTCATGCCGTTTCCCAGAAGGATTGTTCGGACTCGACCGCGCCAATCGCCCTGGCGATCCCCATGATGGCGGCGACGGCGCCGTCGATCTTGTTTTCTTCCTTTTCCTTGCGCGGGTAGATGTTCTCTTTCGCGTCGCGGAAGGCGACGACGTTGCTGACCATCCAGCCCAGCACAGGGTCACCGTTGTGGTGAAAGCGCCCCTCCAGAACGGCTGCCTCGAACTCTTTCATCGGCTCGCTCATCGTCTGCACGGTTTGCCGCAGCTCGACCATGGGCACACCTTCGTCGAGCATGTGACTGGCGAGCTGCGTGGCCTGCCATGGGTCATAGGGCACTTCGGCAACGTCGAAGCGCTTCATGTCGTCGCGGATGTCGTCTTCGATCTTGTCGAAGTCGATCACGTTGCCGGGCGTGGGCACCAGCCAGCCCTCTTCAACCCAGCCGGAATACTGGCTGTTGGCCTCTTCACCCGCCTTGTCTTCGGGCACGTAGTGCGTGCCGAAAGCGAAGTAGTGCTGCTTGCCGTCGATCCGGCGCACGAAGATCCGCATCTTGTCGGCGATATCGACTTTGCTGGCCAAGTCGAGGGCGATGATGCAGCGCTCGCCCTCGAATTGATCCAGGGTGAGCGCGGTATCGCCACACGCATCCCAGCGCCTCATATCCATCCAGGCGGTGGCAGCATTGACCCACACATTGAGGCGCTTGGTCAGGAAGTTGGCGCGGGCGCTCGCAGTCTTGATCGCCTTGTTGGCCAGGCGGCGGATGTCGTCGGGGTAGATCGAGACTCCGAAGTTCGGATTGGCCTTGGCCCAGCAGCTCTCGTGGGCCCAGTCATCGCCGTCATCGATCGTGTAGATGATGCCGAAGTAGGTATCGTCCTCAGCGGTCGCGCCCTTGACTGGATAGCCCAGGCCATCGTGCCGACGCAGGACATCGTTCAACAGGCTGACGACATAGCCGCGTTGCTCGTAGCAGATCCCGCTGCGATCCGTGCCGGCCGTTGTGATGTTCCAGATAATCGACTGCGCGCGAGCGCCGGTGCCGGTCTCGATCACGTCATAGACGGCACGAGTCTTGTGCGCATGCAGTTCGTCGACCGAGGCAAAATGGATGTTGAGACCATCGAGGGTGGAACCCTCGGCAGACAGCGGCGTGAAGCGGCTGTCGTTGATCAGCTCGAACATGGAGTGCGCCAGCACCTTGACGCCGAAGCGCTGGCGGAAGCCGGGCTCCAGGGTGGCCATCTTCTTCGCATCGTCGAACACAATCCGCGCCTGATCGCGGGTAGTCGCGGCCGAATACACCTCAGCACCCGGCTCGCCGTCTGCCGTCAGCATGTACAGGCAGACGCCGGAGGTCAGCGTGCTCTTTGCGTTCTTGCGCGGCACCTCGATATAGACGGTGCGGAACCGACGAAAGCCGGTGGTGCGGTTGTACCAGCCAAAGACGGTGGCCAGGATGAAGATCTGCCAGAGTTCCAGCTCGATCTTGGTACCGGCCCACTTGCCTTTGGTGTGCGGCAGCAGCTCGATGAAGCGGCAGATGTGCTCGGCCTTGTCCGGTCGCCACTCAAACGGGAAGTGCGGATCTTCCTGGGCGCGCTGCAGATCGTCCAACTGGCGGCGACAGGCGGCCTTGGTCCACTTGCAGGCATCGATCTCGCCGTCGATTACGCGCGTCGCGTAATCGACGGCAGCCGACAGGAAGTAGCCCGCAACGCGCTCGCTCATACCGCGCCCCATCCGCCCTTGGGTGCATCGGGCTTCGGCTCAACGCCGGGCAGCCCGAGCTGGCCGGTGTTCTCGCTGGCCGTCACGCGCGAGCGCGCCGACGGCGACATGCCGAACTCGGCAGCGAACTTCATCATGCGATCGTAGGCGCGGTTGCGGATCTGCACCCACACCGACATCTGCTTGTAGCCGGAGGGCGTGTCCATGATGTAGCCGGCCTCGCCCTTGGTGTCGGCAGCATTGAGCTCGCTGATCTTCTTTTCGCAGAACACCGATTCGGCCCAGGCGGTGCAGTACGCGGCCAGCGCGGCGCGATCGATCTTCGAGACGAGGCCCAGGGTCTCCAGCTCGACGGACACCCGGCGCCATTCCTTCCGCGCCTCGGCCTGGAGGTGCGACGGACACTTAGGAATGACGATCTCGGGATGCACGCCATCGAGCAGGGTCGACAAAGACTTCTTGCTCGGATTGCCGTGCAGTCGATGCACGTTATCCGGCAGAGGCTTTGGTCCGCGAGCGCCCAAGGTCACTACTCCAAAATAAAAAGCCCAGCCGGAGCTGGGCAAACCACACAAGGTGGAGGAGACATCATTTCAGGTGCGCCACAGTGTGCAGACGCATCCACTTCATCACAGCGCCGGAGGGGATACCCCCCGTCCGAAACTCCCGCGCACAAAAATTTGATTAACCGTCCGGTCCTGTCTTTGGGGGCTGTAGAGATTTCGCCCCCCCCACTACCCTCGCGCCCGCCTGGCTTCTTCCGCCGTCTTAGCGTCGTGGCAGTCTTTGCAGATCGCCTGCAGATTCTCATCGTCGTCGGTGCCGCCTTCGAACTTCGGCACCTTGTGATCTACCTGCCTGGCTGGTCTAGGCCTACCGTTGCTCAAGCAGGGCTGGCACAGCCCCTTGTCCCGACGCAGGATGCGCTTCCTGGTCTGTTCCCACTCGGCACCATAGCCACGGCTTTGACGGCTGCCGCGCCGCTCGTCGGCGAACTTGCCGAGCGTCCTATCTGCCTGGTGTTTCTCACAGAACCCGGAGCCGTCACGCACCAGCGTGCCACAGCCAGGATGGCGGCAGGGTCTAGGCGCTGCACTAGGCATGGGCAATAAAAAACCCGCTCACCTTGCGGCTGCGGGTTCGATGCGGGCGCAGCTATGCACCCTGTCTGATTGCTGCGTATTCTGCGGAAATTGAATCTCGATGTCAATAGCTATCTTCTCGTGGGCATCGGTGAGGTACTTGCCGACCGTCTTGTCAGTCACCCCCATCCTCGCCCCGACCGCACGCATTGAGCCGCCGCGCTGATAGACCTCGATGCACACCAGGCGCAACACCGATGGCAGCCGCATTACCGCCATATCGACCGCCAGGATATCCGGTTCGGCAAACCCGAGCGGGATCGCGTCGCCGAAGCTGTCGCCCTTCGGTGCGTCCTGGAACATCGGCGACACCGAGGGGAACCCCAGCGCACCACTGGCCCGACGAATTGCCCAGCGGCCCCACATCGACAGCAGCACTTCGATCTTCGCCTTCATCGTTGCCCTTTCAATTCTCTGTTCTTCGCCGCCTTCACCAGCTTGCGGATCTTGCGAGCCTTGCGACGACGCTCTCGCTCCCGGTATTCCTTGTCCGCCTTCTCGAATCGCTCCCGCGTCACCCGCAGCCGATCCAGCGTCGCCGCCGGATCGCCCCACATCCAGTCAAACGGCGGCGCGCTCACCGGCGGCCTCGCTTCACAGAACACACCTGCTCGCCGATCACCATCTGCGTCGCACCGACCGCGCCGACCGGCTCCGTCATCACATGGCCCAAGGTGTGACCCGCTTCGCTGAAATGCACGCGATGCTCGGGCTTGGCTTCCGGGCGCAGACCGCGCTTGATGACGTTGCTGATCTCCTCGACGCCGAAGGCCTCGCGTAAAGCATCGACGAAGGCAGCGCAGCGAGGCATCTTGGTTCTCATGTTCCCCACCTCACCGAGGTAGGGAACAGGTTAGGAGCCTCGAAACCCCTGTCCTGTGGCCTTCTTCCTAACCTCCTAACCTTCCTAACGTAACAAGAGGCAGGTGCGCGCGTGCGCGTGCGGGTGTGCGGGCCTGCGTGTGCACACGCCTGCACACGCAGGCCTGCACACGCGGGGAGAAAACCGGTTAGGAAGGTTAGGAGGTTAGGAACCCCCTTGTCTCCCAAGGCTTTCAGGGTTCCCAACCTCGTTGCCGAGGTTGGGAAGGTGGGGAGATCACAGCGGCACATGATCGCCCTCCCAGTCATGCTGCGCAGGCTCGTCGGACGTCGAACTGGCCCCATTTCTCGCGGGGGGCTTGTACCAGTACCGAATCATGCCGTTGCGGCGTTCTACCCGCGTACAGCCCAGCTTGCGCAGGGCCGTGCCAAGACGGGTCTGTAAATCTCGCGTCTGCTTCGATGCGTCAAGCTTCAGGCATTCGCCAAATACATCGAACAGCGAAAAGTCGCTGACGCGGGAATACACCCAGTCGTGAATCGAATCGAGCAAGCTATCCTGCTGCTCGACCTTGAGCTGCTCGGGGTCAAAAATCTCGCGCTGCTCATCACTGGTCGGGTAGCACACCTCGCCAGCCTCGACCGCCGCCAGCGCCTCGGCGATCAACTGATCACGCACGCTGCGCAGGCCATCCAGATCGAACAGCCCGATGCACTCCACCGGCCAGAAACGTCGGCCGCCGGTCGGGTCCTTGTTCCACTCGAACTCGTTGGTGCTGCCGCCGAACACCACCTGGCGCGGCGCCTTGATCTCGCGCCGGCCATACACCGGCCGGTATTCATCGATCGTGCGCGACAGGAAGGACTTCTGCCGCTTCTCCTCCGAGCGCACCAGGGCGCCCATCTCGGCAATCTCATAGACCCACTTGCCGCGCAAGGCCGACATCGAATCCTTGTGCGTCAGGTCCAGATCGGTATCGCCGAACCACATGCCGCCGATGATCGACAGCGCCGTGCTCTTGCCCTTGCCCTGCGCGCCTTCCAGCACCAGGCAGTAATCGAACTTGAAGCCGGGCTGCTGCACCCGCTTGACCGCACCCATGATCCACCAGCGCGCCACGCGCGCCGAGTAGGGCGACAAGGCCACGCCGAGATACTTCGTCAGCCAGCCGTTGAGACGTTTCTCGCCATCCCACTTGCCGCGCAGGCCGGCCAGGTATTCGCGCACCGGGTGGAAGGCGTTCGCCCTGGCCAGGACCTCGATCGCCTCAGCCACCATGTCAGACGACGGCGTGAAGCTCCACTCGGGATCGAGCCGCGCCAACCACAGCGCCGTGCGTGAATCGTCAGTCGAATCCCACTCACCCAGGGTGGCGTGCTCATACGGCGGCGGCTTGCGCTTCACCACGCACAGCGAGAATTCGTCATACGCCACCACGCCGCGCCAGGCCTCGCTGTACGCCAGCACCTGATACACATTCGACAGACAGTTCTTGAGCCCGTCGCGACCCCAAATCAGGTCGGGAATCCATGACTTTTTCCGTTTGCCTGCGCCAGCCTCGGAAGGGGTAGAAATCACTTCCGCAGGATCTGTAGGGTGGTCGGCACGGTAAGCAGGGGGCGGCTGCCAGCGACGTGCGTGCTCGCGCAGATACTCGGTCAGGGTCGCGGGCGTCCATCCGTCCGCGATCGCGTCCGCAATGTCCCACCCATCCGGCTTTTCACCGGGCGCCGGGATGTCGATAAACCAGACAATGTACCCAAGCGCCGTCAAGCGTTCGGCCACAGCCAGCATCGCCTTCATGCCCGGCTGCTTCTCCACCGGCAGCAGCGGCTTCGAGGCCGGATCGACGCCCGCCTCTTTCTCCGCCTTCGTCAGCTTCTCGCGCTTCGCATCGCAGTCCGGCCACAGCAGCGCCTTCTTCACTGGCCGTTCGGCGAGCGAGCTGAAGTCCGCCTTGCCCACGCCATTGCAGCCGCCGGTCCAAGACATCACAGCCAGCTCGGGCAATGGCTCCTGCCCGGCATCGCGGCACTTCTCGCCCTCCACGAACAGCAGCGAGGCCTCCGGCTTTGCCGCCGCGCCATCCAGGCCGTAGAGCGGCCGGCCTTCCTCCGCGAAGGCCATCCAGCGCCACTCGCGCTTGCCCGATTTGGCATGCTGCGCGAAAACGAGCGGAATATCATCCTTGCCGCCATCGCTGGTGACGAAGCGGCAGACGTAGCCGATCACCCGGCCATCGGCCGCGCGATACGTGAAGATCCGCGCCGGCACACCGCGATTCGGGTGCGCCTTCGGCGGCCCGCCGGCATCGTCCGGCGCCGGCCAGATTGGCTGCCAGAACGTCCGCGGCTCTTTCGGTTTCGGTGGTTCGACCGGCGGCGGTGGTGTCGCCGCCTTCGTCTTGCGCTTGCGGTCCTTTTCCAGCGGCGGTAAGGCAATGCCGAAGCGCTCGGCCAGCTCCACAGCCGCCTTGCCCTGGTCCTTGTAGTGGAACAGGTAGGCATACAGCGACACCAGGTCGCCGCCCGCGTCATCGCACGCAAAATCACCCCAGGCCCCGGTGATCAGATTGACCGAGAACGAACCAATCTTGCCGTCCGCCCGAGTCGGGTTCAGCGACTTCCATTCCGGCCCCTCGCGCCGGCCGCCTGGCAGCCATTCGGCCACCAGCGACTCAGCTTGATTAAGAGCCGCCGCCGCGATCGCGGCGAAGGGAAGTTGCGATGTCACGCCGCGCGCTGCAGTCGCTCAAGGGTCGCCAGCGCCGAAGCCAGCGTCTTGGTGCTCTGCTCGACGACGCTGGTCAGGCGATCGACCTCCTCGGCCTTTGTGATCGGCTTCACTTCGTACCCGCACTCGGCGCCGAGGTAGTTCATCAGCGCATGACATCCAACCTCGCGGCCCCGGCGGGCGATATACAACACCTGCGACGGCGAAAAGCGCTCGCGCCGGTCAGGATTCAGGCAGGCGTCCATGAGGTTGTGCGCCTCACGCGCCGGTTTGTCCGGCCACATCTCGCAGGCCAGCTTTTTACGGCCCCCACACCAGCGGACCACCTCGTCGATCGCGTCTTCGATTCGCTCATGAAATAGGGCGCTTTGCATCACATTACCTCCCTGTACCTAATTTAGGTACTCGTAGGTACAGCCAAAAACAGGATAAAAAAATATGCTGCCGGTGCGGTTACACACCGGCAGCACGCAACCCCGACGCGGTGCCGGGGAGGAGGAGAAGGCGGAGGCCCCAGACATGCGACAATTCAGTTTCCACACGTCATTGCTCATTGAAAGGAGCCCCCATGGAAATTTCCGTACTTCGTCCAGCCTCGAACGGAATGATCGAAGTCAGAGTCGATTACTACGAACAGGTCGATGGATTGGGTCATTCCGGCGCGATCAATGTTTGGGTGCCGGAGACCGACTCCCGCAAAGCGATCGATCAGTCGGCACGCGAAGCGGCTCGAAAGTTCTTAGAGCGTTGCTTATTGGCCCATTCCGCCTGATATCCGCCACGACCACTCGGACCACGGCGCAGGCAAACCAGGTTCTCGGCAGATACACCAGCACGCGAAAAACCTTCTTCCAGAGCGTCGGCGCGCGGGTCGCAGGGATATCGATAAGCTCTGGTCCCGAAGACCCGACGACACGGAAACTCATATCACGCCGCCTCCTGGTGAGGATCGGGCGCCGTATCGCCAGCACCGACTTTTGGCGGACAACGCTCAGCGTGGAACTTGCGCAGGGCTTCGCCGTCAGCCCATTTTAGATCGCCATATTTCCCGGCCGCTACAGCGCTGACCCAGGCCTGAGACTTTCCAAGCTCAGCGCCAATGCCGGATTGCGACAGGCCGAGCGCCTGAATTTCTGCAATAAGTGTTTTCCAGTCCATGCCTAATTATCAGGATGCTGTTTAGTCATGTCAACAGCTATCTGATTACCTTTTGTATCAGGATGCTGTTATGAAGACGCTCGCGGAACGACTCAGGAAAACTAGGGAAGAAAAAGGCTTTGCTACACAGCAAGCTCTAGCCGACCACCTTCATATCCGCCAATCATTCATTGGCGCACTGGAATCAAAGGGTCAGGAATCGTCAAAATACATGCCAGAGATTGCTCACGCCCTAGGCGTGGACGCCTATTGGCTGAAGACCGGCATCAAGACGCTGGTGGCCGGCGACCAGAAAATCGATGACGTTGTCGAGGCAATGAAGCTTATGTCGAATGAAGGCAAGGCCATCGTTTTGCACGAAGCCAAGAAGGCGCTGGCCGATTACCCGATTCCCAAGCAAAAGCGTGCGTAATTTCAATGACGGAATGGCGCAGAAGAACAATACAGGCGTCATTGTTCAATGACAATTGAACGAAAGACATAGGCATGGGGCGAGCACCAACGGACTACGGTCTTCGGGTAATCCATGAAGATCGGCTGATTGCCAGGGAAATCGACGAGCTTACCGGCCTGTGCAAAGGCGCCATTCTGGACGGATCGATCAACCAGACCGAAGCCCAAGGCATCATGGCTTGGCTTGATACTCACACGCATTGCCTGGACACGTGGCCCGCCAGCGTTCTGTATGACAGACTTCGGGGAATGCTTGCCGACGGCGCGCTGGACTCAGACGAAGAACACGATCTGCTTGGACTGCTGACAGAGTTTGCCACTCCGGAAAGCACGCGCGGCGCCGTCAGCAGCGCATTGCCAATAGACCAGCCGGCTCCACCCATTACGATCGTCGGGCACAGCTTTTGTTTCACCGGCGTCTTCGACTTTGGCACGCGCGCCAAATGTGAGCAGGCCGTGAGTGACCGCGGCGGGATCGCCGCAACCGGCATCACCAAGAAACTACATTACCTGGTGATCGGGAATATCGGATCGGAATTCTGGAAACACTCGACCTTTGGCACCAAGATCGCCAAAGCTGTCGAATACCGCGACGCAGGAGCCCCGCTAGTCATCGTCTCCGAGCGCCACTGGGTAGGCCATCTGTAATGCTTCCGGGATTCATCAGAATTGACCGACATCGGTTCTACGCTGACGTGTGGCCAAACATCAATAAGCGCGTTGATGCCATCGAGAGCAACTGGAAGGAAGTCCATGAATGCCTGAAGGCGAGCCAGCCTCCGCCGGATCTGCTGATCTACTGGGGGTACAAAGACAAGGAGACCGAGCAAAAAGTAGTGCTCGCCATCTCGTGCGCAAAACCGAACACCGATGAAGATCACTGGATCGCGCCAGGAATGGTCGAATAACGCCGCCCCACCAGTGCCGACTTCTACAACCCGCCATTGAGCGGGT
>Ga0209211_10008031_pt1 | contig 14584 bp, 13 predicted proteins | sample RifGroA2_FD_183992 | JGI IMG/M metagenome (GOLD analysis project Ga0209211, IMG submission 183992) | Groundwater microbial communities from Rifle, Colorado, USA - Groundwater A2 (SPAdes) (version 2) | ecosystem: Environmental > Aquatic > Deep subsurface > Groundwater | place: Rifle, Colorado...
TAAAAAGAGAGGAGTATGGGATATAATAGAGGAATCAATACGAAAATTATATCCCTCGCTAAATTATCTCTTTTATCAAAAGCCATTGCACACAGCATTTGTATGATTGTCGGACAGCCTGCTTGCTACAGGGTTCTTTATTCTTGGGTATCGGTACTTCTTATTGCGGAATCGGCAGAAAGTCAAAGGGGAGTTTGGGCTGATGTGTATAGCGTATAATCTAATGAAAATCTGGAAGGTGATGTTAGGAAAACAAGAGAAAAGCAGCATGGGGAACACATTTAATCTGGCGTGGAGTGTGTAAGAAGGCAGGGGAAAGACTCTTTTTTTATTTCAAACAGACTAAAGACATACCTTCCTCTATCAAGAAGAACTGCAATACAGGAATATCCAGATGCTCATTCATCTTTAATATGTATTTCTCACACAGCCTGTCAAAAGAGCCAAGAGGGAAGACCTGTAGTCTAAAAGTCTTGCCGTGGTGACAAATAATTTTATGGACAACACTGCGGCAAAGGAAACGATTTCAGTATCTTTTCGGGAAGTAATTGGAAATAAAGGACGAATTTATATAATAATGATAAATTAAGGAGAAGGATAATGTTAAATGGGAAAGCTGTTCTTATTACCGGTGGGACGGGTTCCTTTGGGAAAAAGATGACGCAGGTAGCCCTTGAGAATTATAACCCGGAGAAACTCATTGTCTTCAGCCGGGACGAGTTAAAACAGTTCGAAATGTCACAAAGGTGGAGTCAGAAAAAGTATCCATGCATTCGTTATTTTCTCGGAGATGTTCGAGATAAAGAGAGACTCATGCGCGCATTTCACGGTGTCGATTATATTATCCATGCTGCCGCACTTAAGCAGGTACCCGCTGCTGAGTATAATCCCGCTGAATTCATCAAAACTAACATCATGGGTGCCATGAACGTTGTGGATGCTGCAATCTATAATAATGTGAAGAGAGTGATCGCCCTATCCACGGATAAAGCTTGCAATCCCATAAATTTATATGGAGCAACAAAATTATGTTCTGACAAGCTCTTCAGCGCGGCAAATGTGTACAGCGGACATGATAAAAGTACAAGGTTTTCCATTGTGAGATATGGAAATGTTGTTGGAAGCAGGGGATCTGTGGTGCCATTTTTCAAGGAACGTGCGAAGACGGGTATTCTTCCTATTACAGACCAGCGCATGACGCGCTTTTGGATTACACTTGATCAAGCTGTGCATTTTGTAATAAAGGTTTTAGGGCTTGCAAAGGGCGGAGAGATATTTGTTCCAAAAATACCTTCCATGAAAATAACTGATCTGGCAAAGGCGATTGCTCCTGATTGTAGTCAAAAGATTGTAGGTATTCGCCCGGGGGAAAAGATCCACGAAACCTTGATCTCCGAGGACGAAGGACGAAATGCAATAGAATATAATGAATGTTTTATCATCAGACGGAACCATGCAGGGGATAGTGGCATTTCTAATAATAGCAACGGAGGAAAACCATGCTCTGAAGGTTTTCAATATTCTTCAGACTCTAATCCCCAACAGATCAGCATCGAAGAACTAAGAGATATACTGGAGATGATTGCCGATGATTACAGTATTGAAAAAACGCGGTGGTCCCTGGAAGATGTTCTGCAATGAAAGAAAAACACCAAAATTGATTTAGGAGTGTAAAAGTGAATTTAAAACAGTTTAATCCAATGAAGATTTTGAATCATCTGGATGTGGCAAAGGCCATTGTCAGGCGAGAAAACCCTTACCCGGTTTCTTTCGAGATAGACCCCAGTAATACCTGTAACCATGAATGTACATGGTGCATGTATGAAGATTTCATGAAGGAGAAGCAAGTAATAGTGCCTAAAGAAATATTTAAGTCAGTCATTGATGAGATCATCGAGATTGGAATAAGATCTGTAACTTTTACAGGAGGAGGGGAACCTCTTACACATCCGTTAACGATTGAGTTAATGCCCTATATGAGACAAAGAGGTGTTTCCATAGCGCTGGTCACCAATGGCGGCCTGTTAGACAGCGAAAAAGATAGAATTATTGTTGAGAACTGTTCCTATATTCGAATAAGCATTGATGCGGGCTGTGAAGTGACTCATACTAAGCTTCACAGGAATAAAAATATTGACAAGGATAATTATCAAAAGATAATAGATAATATCCGTTACATGGTTGAACTAAAAAAAAAGCTTAAGAAGGATATTACGATTGGGACGGGTTATTTGGTGCACCCCCAAAATACGCAGGAAATATTTGCTATGGTTGCGAAGATGAAGGAAATTGGCGCAAATTATGTGCAAATTAGGCCTGTGTGTAACTTGAACCAGGAAGAAAAGGAACTCGTCATAAGAGAGTCAAGAAGTCAGATAGAACACTCCCTCAAGATGATAGATGATGATTTTCATGTTTTCCCGATATTACATCGGTTTAACGAAATCATCTCAATGGATCGGGGTTACGATATTTGCTATGGGCATGCATTGGTTGGAATTATAGGTGCAGATTGTAATGTTTATCTTTGCTGCCAGCTCAAAGGTGATAAAAGATATATCCTTGGAAATCTTAAAGAGAGTTCTTTTAAAGAGATCTGGAACAGCCAGAAAAGGAAGGATGTTATAGGAAGTCTTGATCTAAGTCAGTGTCCTCCATGTCGATACAATAAATATAATGAGATTCTGGATTATCTTGCAGATGAGGAAATGCTTCATTCGGAATTTTTATAGGGTCTTATGTTAAAGCGAAGCAAGAGAAATTCCGGTCAGCAAACCTAAGGTGGATGGCCAATGAAAATCAAGCAAAACCGATCAGAAGCTTCAGATAAGTCGAGTTTATTACTCTACGGGCGGCAATGGATTGATGAGGATGACATTCAGGCTGTTGTTGATGTGCTACACTCTGGAAGAATTACGCAAGGGCCTAAGATAGAGGAATTTGAGCAGGCATTAGCAAAGTACTGCGGCGCAAGATATGCAGTTGTAGTGAACTCCGGGACTGCTGCTCTTCATATCGCGTGTCTCGCTGCCGGGTTGAAACCTGGAGATGAGGTAATCACGTCACCGATAACATTTCTTGCAAGTGCTAACTGTGTTCTTTATTGTGGGGGAAAACCTGTATTTGCCGATATCAAGAAAGAGTCGTATAACATTAATCCCGATGAAGTAAAGAGGGTGATAATTTCTAAGACGAGGGCTGTAATACCAGTACACTTCGCCGGTTTCCCTTGCGACATGGAAAAAATCAAAAAAATTGCAGATAATCATGGTTTGATAGTAATCGAGGATGCATGCCATGCACTGAGTGCCGAGTGGGAAGATTCTGATGGAAGGTGGCATAAAGTCGGTTCCTGTTCTCATTCAGACATGACTGTATTCAGCTTTCATCCGGTAAAGCATATTACAACCGGTGAAGGCGGGGCAATATTAACTAATAAGTCGGAACTTTATGAAAAATTGTTGTTATTAAGAAACCACGGGATCACCAAAGATCCTGATAAGTTTATTAATAAAGACATGGCCTTTTCTTCTGATTCCTTTCCGAATCCCTGGTATTATGAAATGCAGGAATTAGGTTTTAATTTCCGGATTACCGACATGCAGTGTGCGCTTGGCCTTTTCCAATTGAAGAGACTTGATTATTTTACTGGAAGAAGGCGTGAAATTGCACGCATGTACAGTGAAGCTTTTAGAGGTATCAAATATATTAAGATTCCTGTGGAGAAAAGGTCGCAGAAATCAGCTTACCATATATATGTGTTGGAGATAGATTTTGACAGCCTTGGGAAAAGCCGCTCGTCCTTTATGAAAGAATTGAGAAACAAAGGAATTGGCACACAGGTCCATTATATCCCCGTTCATACACAACCCTATTATCAAAGTAAGTTCCATACAAAATGGGGGGATTGTCCCAATGCGGAGCAGTATTACCAAAAGTGTCTTTCCATACCTCTCTTCCCCTCAATGAGCGATCCGGATATTAAAAGGGTAATTCATGAAATAAAAGGCATCATTAAATAAATATTGTGAGAAGCTGTATTTAGGATGGATTTAGAATGGATGTAGATTTTATTGCGGAGGTCTCCAGCAATCATAGTCAAGAATTGAATCGCTGCCTGACATTTATTGACACAGCGGCGAAGATTGGCTGCGCCGCTGTGAAGTTCCAGTTATTCAGGATTCAGAAATTATTTGCACCAGAAATTTTGGTCCGGAGCGAGGAACACCGGCGGCGCAGAATGTGGGAGTTGCCCATTGAGTTCCTGCCCGAGTTATCTGCTCGATGCCATGAAGCTGGTATTCGTTTTGCCTGTACTCCGTTCTATCTCGATGCGGTCGAGGAGCTCCTTCCCTACGTTGACTTCTATAAGATTGCCTCCTATGAGTTACTTTGGAAGGACCTGTTAATCTCATGCGCCGGTACAGGCAAACCGCTTGTTCTTTCCACAGGTATGGCCACATTGGACGAAGTTCAGGAATCCGTCTCCGTGCTCCGTTCTGCAGGTTGTAAGGATCTAACCCTCCTCCATTGTATTTCTGGATATCCAACGCCTTTAAGTGAGTGTAACCTAAGTGCGATCGAGACCTTACGGCAGGCCTTTGATTGTCTGATAGGTTGGTCGGATCATAGTGTGAACCCAGGTGTTGTCTATCGTGCAGTGAATCGATGGGGTGCCGTGATGGTTGAGTTTCACATGGACCTGGACGGGAAAGGCAGCGAATATCAGACTGGACATTGTTGGCTTCCGGAGCAGATCCAGCCAGTGATTCAAGCGGTGCAAGAGGGGTTCCTGGCGGATGGGAGAGGAGAAAAAATAGCAGGGCCATGTGAACAAAAAGACAGAGACTGGAGAGCGGATCCATGTGACGGTCTCAGGCCTTTAATGAAGGTTCGGGAAGAATGGAAGAAATCGTAGCGCTTAAAATGTAAGGGGTACCAAGTATGAGTCGATTTATTCAGGAAGGTAAGGTTTCCATTGTTGCAGAAATGGCTCAGTCCTATGAAGGATCCCAGGACGTGGCTGAACAAATCGCTATTAAGGCCTGTCGTGCAGGTGTTGATGCCGTCATGTTTCAGGTGGTCTATGCAGATGAACTTGCTGTTCCACAGAATAACCGCTATTCGCTATTTCGAAATCTTGAGATGCCCAAAAATAACTGGAAGCGAATTATTGACACGGTACACGCGGCTCAAGGGATGGCCTTCGGAGAGATATTTGGAAAACGTTCAGCAGATGTGGTCTTAGAGGGCGGTATTGATGGTTTCAAGATTCATGCTGCAGATCTGAGCAATTTGGGGCTGCTGCGCTACGTTGGCCAGACCAACTTGCCCACTTTATTATCTGTTGGAGGATGCACGGAGGAAGAAGTCAGAACGGCGGTCCAGGTTATGCAGGATTCAGGAAGCGAAGAGATTATTCTGATGCATGGGTATCAACTTTGTCCCACCTCCCTCGACTGTACGCATGTTCTTAAGATACCAGCCCTGAAAGAAAGGTTCGGTTTCCCTGTGGGTTACGGAGATCATATTGCCGGCTGTGTTGAAGGAGATGTAAGCCGGATGAACCCCTTGGCGCTTACAATCCCCTTGTTGGCTATCGGTGCCGGTGCCAAAGTGATTGAGAAGCATGTGATTTTGAATCGAACACGGGTGTGGGAGGATTACGAATCAGCTCTGACACCGGAAGAATTTGTTGACTTTGTCACTTTGATTCGAAGTGTAGAGATGGCCTTGGGTGACAAGAGCCTTGCACCCAATGATGCCGAATCAGCCTATCGCACCTCTGCCAAGAAATATATTGTGGCTGCGAATGATATTGCAGCAGAGACCATACTCAAGGAAGAGCATATCCTATTCAAACGCATCGAAAAACCTGAGGAGGGAATCGTAAATCCTTTCGATGTTTTAGGGAGAAAATTACGTTACCAGCTTCATTGTAATGATGTTATTACATTGGGAAGCTTGGTTCAGGAGGAAGGATGAGCAATAATGTGGATGCAATCCTTGCTTGCCGCGTGCAGGGTGCAAGACTCTATGGAAAGCCGCTGCAATCGTTAATCCCTGGCGGGACAACAATAATCGAATCATTAATTGAGTATCTGAAGGAGATCAAATCGCTGCGCAAGATTGTTCTTGCTGTATCGGAGGGGTCTGAGAACTATGGATTTATCCGACTGGCGGAGAAGCTTTGTTTACCTTATGTAATTGGAGACGAGCGCGATGTTCTACAACGAATTCTATACGCGGCCAAGCAGGAAGGCTCAAAAAATATTTTCCGGATTACAACTGAAGGCCCTTTCGTGCTCTATGAGTATGCAGATTCGCTCATCGGGGAATTTATCGATGGGGGGTATGACTGGGCATCCTACGTGGATGTACCGGAGGGGACGGGTTACGAACTGATTTCTACGGAGGCGTTGCAGATATCCCACAGGCAAGGGGATGCTCGCCATCGAAGTGAACTGGTGACCTCGTACATCTGTGAGCACCAGGATGACTTCTGCTTGCTTTTCAAAGAACTGCCGAAATCCTTACGCAGGCCGGAGGTTCGCCTGACTGTGGATTATGCGGAGGATTTGGTTTTTTGCCAGACTGTATATCGCAATTTAAAACAAGAAGGGAAGCTCATCCTGGTAGAAAAAATTATTGAATTATGGGACCAGAATCCTGTGCTGCGAAAGCCGCTTGAGAAAATAGGGCTCGACTGGGGAACTGGGCGTCTTGTATGGACGGCAAGTGATAATGAAAGATCATCCAAGAAGTCAATCGAGGGTACATAAATGGGAAGAGGGCAGGATCTTTACAGCAAGGCAAAGCGGATTATACCCGGTGGAACGCAACTTCTATCTAAACGTCCAGAGATGTTCTTACCGGAGCAATGGCCATCCTTTTATGATCGAGCCAAGGGCGTAGAGGTTGTTGATTTAGACGGGAATACTTATATAGATATGAGTATCATGGGGGTTGGAGCCTGTGTCTTGGGCTATGCCGATCCAGATGTCGATGGCGCGGTTCGAGCCGCCATTGCCAAAGGTGCAATGTGTACTCTCAACGTACCGGAGGAGGTTGAACTTGCCGAACTGTTGTGCGAACTCCATCCCTGGGCGCAGATGGCGCGCTTTGCGCGAGGGGGCGGTGAGGCCGTTTCCATTGCAGTAAGGATTGCCCGAGCCTACACGCGGCATGACAAAATTGCCTTTTGCGGGTACCATGGATGGACCGATAGCTATTTGGCGGCCAACCTCGGAGAGGAGGATGCGCTTGACGGACATCTTTTGCCCGGACTGGAGCCATCCGGAGTTCCACGAGGCTTGAGAGGTACTGCCCTCCCTTTTCATTACAATCGTCTGGATCAACTGAAAACCATTGTTGATGCCAATAGGAACAGCCTGGCGGCCATTGTGATGGAGCCGCGGAGAGATAATCCCCCAGATCCCGGTTTTTTAGAGGAAGTGCGGGACATTGCCACTTCTATCGGTGCAGTGTTGATTTTTGATGAAATTACTACCGGTATGCGTATGACCACGGGTGGCATTCATCTTCTTCTCGGGGTGAATCCAGACATGGCTGTCTTCGCCAAGGCCATTGCCAATGGCTATGCCATGGCAGCAGTGATTGGAAGGGAAGAAGTGATGCAAGCAGCCCAGTCGACGTTTATCAGCAGTACGAACTGGACCGAACGCATTGGTCCAGTGGCAGCCGTTGCAACCATCTGCAAGTATCGCCGCGAGAACGTTGCGACGCACCTTATTGAAATTGGACGGCTGGTCATGGCGGGCTGGCATAGGGCGGCTGAACGAGTCGGACTGTCCCTCCATACAGGAAGTCTGCCAAGTATTGCACACTTTCGCTTTGATAGCGATGATTCCTTAACGCTCACCACGCTCTTCATCCAAAGCATGCTGGAGAAAGGATATCTTGCGTACAATCAGTTCAAGCCCTCCTTTGCTCACAAACCCCACCACGTGCATGCTTATCTGAAGGCGGTCGAGGATGTTTTTGCCTTCCTGGCCCAAGCGGCAGAAGAAGGCCGAGTGGCCTCCTCTCTCAAAGGTCCCGTGATGAGAACGGGATTTTATCGTCTTACTTAGTACTTAGGATACCTGATGCTCTATCGAAAGTTTGGCAGAACAAATCTTCAGGTTTCGGTTCTTTCCATGGGAACGGTTTCCTTGGGCATGGACTACGGCATCGAACGGCCGGGAGACTTTGGCTGTCCGGAGGAGTCTCTTTCAATCCAGCTCTTACAGGCGGCAGCGGACGGAGGCATCAACCTCTTTGACACTGCCCCGGGCTACGGAAAGAGTGAAACCGTTTTGGGGAAGGCGCTGGGACACAGGACAGAATGTCTTTTGGCCACGAAGGTATCTGTACCCCGGGGTGCGGAGGGGGGCATTCTCTCAGGAAAAGTACTTTGGAAGTTAGTTGAAAACTCGTTGGAACATAGTCGGACCGCGTTGCGAAGGGATGCTCTGGACATTGTCCAGATCCACAATGCAACCGAGGATCTCCTGAAACATAATGAAGTGATGGATTATCTTTCCGAGGCCAAGGACAAAGGGATTGTGAGGTTCCTCGGAGCTTCAGTGTATACCGAGCCGGAGGCCATGGCCGTGATCAGGGACGGCCGGTTTGACGTACTTCAGGTAGCTTACAATCTCCTAGATCAGCACATGGCCGAGAAGGTCTTCCCCGCAGCTAACGAATCTGGTATGTCCCTTTTGACTCGCTCCGCATTATTAAAAGGCGTTCTTACAGGCAAGGCAAAATGGCTTCCCCAAGAATTGCAGAAGTTGCAAGCTTCCGCTGAACGAGCCAAAGACCTTCTCTCTGTTTCGTGGGAGAAGTTGCCAGAGGTGGCCTTACGATTCTGCGCTTCCAATCCCTTGGTTTCTAGCGTGTTAATCGGTTCACGCACAATTCCAGAACTTGAGGCTGCATTATCAGCTATGTCGGACGGTCCCTTGTCATATGATCTTCTGAAAAAAATTGAGTCACTTGCTGCGTTAAGCGATCCTACCCTGCTGAACCCCAGCAATTGGTCTATTGCATGATCTCAAGCCCTTTAATTCTTTTCCGTTGCGATGGATCATATGAAATAGGCCTTGGCCATGTTATGCGTTGCCTAACCTTAGCCAACGAGCTTAAAGATAATCATGAATGTAGAATTTTGTTTGCCATACGGCGGGGACCAATTGGTGTAGAAGTAGTTCGGCAAAATGGATACGAAATTCTCGTTTCTAATGAAGAGAGAGATTTTGATTATGCCTCGTGGCTGAAAGAAATCGTTGTGAACAGCGGTGCCCTGGCATTAGTGCTGGATGTCCGAGACAATTTGCATAGAACCGCTGTTGATGAGCTGCGAGATTTGGGTGTTCTGATTGTAATAATAGATGATTCAAGCGAGCGGAGATTATCTGCTGACCTGGGTTTTTATCCACCAGTACCACAGGTTCGCAGTCTTGATTGGTTAGATTTTACAGGGGAACTGTATGTTGGTTGGGAATGGGTGGTTTTGCGCAAAGATTGCACGAATCTACCAAAAAGAAAACAGGGAAACGAACAATCCACGGTCCTCATAACAATGGGAAGCAGCGACCCTGCTGGATTGACGCTAAAGGCTGTCAAAGCACTCGATTTAGTAAATGGCGAATTTGATGCTGTTGTGGCTTTGGGGCCTGCGTTTCGTCACCATGAGGAACTTACGAATCTGCTTGCTAATACGCGTTTTTCCTGCCGCGTATGTCAAAACTGCGGAAGCCTGCCAGCACTGATGGCTGAAGCAGATTTGGCAGTGGCTTCTTTTGGTGTTACTGCCTATGAGCTTGCAGCCATGGGCGTTCCAGCAATTTATTTGTGCCTCACAGAGGACCATGCAAAATCAGCATCAGCATTTGAGGAGGCAGGTATCTCGACCTCCTTGGGTGTCCACAATTGTGTGTCAGAATATAATCTTGCGATAGCAATTAGTGAGCTATTGAATAATAAAATGGGGCGCATTTTCAAGGCCAAACAATGCAAAAAACTAATAGATGGTCAAGGAAGCAAGCGAATCGCTTCTATAATTCTGAATAAGTTGTTAAAACATGATGCAGGCATATAGATTACGTCCGGCAATCGTATGTTTGGCTGCAGGCAAATCACAACTTATCGTCATTGAAAAGGCGAAAGAACTTGGTCTTTCTGTAATAGCAGTTGATCGCGATCCTAATGCTCCCGGTTTTGCCCTTAGCGACGAAAAGATTGAACTCAGCACTTATGATGCGACGCCAATCATCAATAAGCTATATTCTTTGAAGGATAAATATAAATTAATTGGAGTTGTCAATCGCGCATCGGGACCGCCTGTTGTAACGGCTGCCAAGATTTGTCAAGTGTTTGAACTGCCCGGGGTCCCTCCTAAATCAGCCAGTATCATCGTGAACAAGTCACAATTGATGGCGGCCTGTTCGGGACGGGGTATAGCAACTCCTGCATGTCAGGCAGTTTCATCACTTGAAGATATTAATTATGAACATTTAGACTTACCGTGTATCGTAAAACCGAGCCTTTCTCTTGTGGGAAAAAAGGGGGTGCGTTTAGTTCTAAAAAAGGATTCACTTCCTGAAGCTTTTATGGCTGCTTGTCAGGCTGCAATGAATGGCATCGTAAATGTTGAAGAATTTGTTCCGGGGCGTGATGTTTCATTAATGGGCGTGGTTGTGAAGGGACAGTTGCATTGTATTACGCTTCTTGATGAGTTAAATGTGACTGACTCAAACGGGAATATTAAAGGGGTTGGCTTTGCTATTCCATCAGTATTTAGCGGCCAACCTGAAGAAGCCAGCATAATAGGTATGGCCAAGAAAATTGTTGACAGTTTTAAACTGGATACCACTGCTTTCAATATGTCTTGTCGCTGCGAATCAAGAGGTACGCCAAGACTGGTGGAAATTCACCTTGATTTAGGCGGGGATTTGATTCTTGATGCTTTGATACCGGAAAGTACTTCTTTTGATGTGTTAGAGTTTATGTTCCGTGCTTTGACAGGAGAAAAACCCGTGCTCCAGAATATCACCTTTAATCCTGTAGCGGTAATATTCGGTGAAGGTGAAGGAATGGTATCTGAACGTCCTTATAATATTTTAACTGCGCAAGACAGAACCTCGCTTGAACGTTCTCTTTTATTAACACAGAGGCAGATATATGGCCAAAATATTATTTTTGGGTTGTAATAATGATCAGCTTCCCTATTTACGCTCTGCACAGGATCTTGGTTTTACAGTTATTGGGACGGATATGAATGCTAATGCTCCCGGGGCAAAACTGGCGGATCGTTTTTATAATATCAGTTATACTGATATTGATGGACTGAAACATGCTGCTGAAATCGAGGATTGGAGCGGAGAAGACCGTATTTTTACAGCGGCGGCTCACTTTGCCTACGAAGGCGCATCCAAACTTGCTGCTGCATTGGGTATTCCTTTCATTAGTCCGGATGCGGTTGACACATGCCTCGATAAGGTCAAGTTTTACTCTTTACTGAATGAATGTAATGTGCCAGTTCCCCCTACTAAGTTATATAAAGCGGCAGGCCCTGCCGAGTTGGATATTGGCAAGGTCTACTTCTTAAAATCTGATTATGGAAAATCACCCAATTATTGCTACCGAATTGCTAACGGACAAATTCCGAGTCTGCCAAAAGAGTATGATCCATTCTATCGGCGGCACTTTTTGATTCAAGAAGAAGTAAGAGGAACCCATTACCGAATCAACCTGTATGCCGGGCAAGTATCTGTGTTTATGAAGTTTAGCGATACAGCGTCATTGCCAATACGGGTACTTGGGCCAGGCCATGATGAGGTGATTAACAGGTTGCGCAAGGTGGTGTTTGCCTTGGGGCTTGAGAACATGCTCGCCAAGTTTGATTTGATTGTAAATGAAGAGGGCTGGTATGTTATTGATATCGGCTTGGATCCCCCGATGCGATTAAATCTTTTATGTGAATATATTAGATTTGACTTACCTGCTGCGTATGTTCGTTATTATTTGCTAGGTGATGTATCGGCTATGCCTGTATGGGATGATATATGTAAATCTGTTGTCATTCAGGGATCACCCCAGGGTGGTTTTAATTTCATCCAGGTGGAGGAGAGAAAATGAAAGTTGTTGTGCTAAGTGCACTGGGTAACGCGGTTGCACAACGCTGTATTTCCTCGCTGCTTGAGACGACAACGGCAGTTGATTTCGACTTGTATCTGGTACGTGAAAAAAGATTCCGTGAGCAGACTTTGAATCAAGCACTCTTATTGACTGGTACGGATGAGGATGTTCTTTTTGTAGGGGATGACATTGAGTTTACTCCGGGCTGGTACGAGGCATTGATGGCGAATTATGATCAGGCCGATATTCTGGGCATGAGCATGCTTTATCCTGGCACAACTAAAGTGCAAGATTGCGGTTATGATCTAGTTCAAATCGATGAACTTATTTCTTTGGAAGCCAAAGATCGAGGATTATCGAAAGGGCAAATCGAACCTTTTGCTATCCGAAGCTGTGACGCGCTTTGTGGATGTTTTATGTTAGTAAAGGCAAATGTTTTTGCCTATGTATCCAGCTTTAGTGAAGAAGGACAAAACCGTTGGGGTGAATTTGTTTTTATAAGTCAGGCTCGTCAGCACCGAGCCACCGTGTCTGTTATTGACCATTTTCTCTATCACTATGGCAAGAGCACCAAGTCGAACCCGGACAAGTTGTTGAGCTCGACTAGCTATCATATTGAACGTAGTATCTGGCAGGATATTCTGCACCGTTATATTGACCCTGCCAGATATCGAATTCGTATGTATAGTGTGCTTGAGGAGAACTTTTTGGCACGGCTTCAAGACAGTACACTTAGGATATTATTTTACGGCATTGGTACTGTTACAGAGTTCATTTTAAACAAGGTGCAACCAAAAGAAGATTACATAGCTTTTTGTAGCGGTTTGCCTGAAGAAAGAGGGCTTGATTTCAGGGGGCAAAAGATACTGTCGATTGATGAAGTTGCATTTAGTGAATTCGATTGGGTTTTGATAACTCCTCTCTATATTGGTGAAAAGCTTTATCATGAAGTAGTGTTACCCTGCTTGCCGCAAGGATTCAAAGGAATAATATCTATTGTGGCAATAGAGACAACAGGTGAAGAGCGAGTGTATTTCTGCCGCGATATTTCGCCCTTCAAAGGAGCTATCACGGGAATTCATCAAAATCACGAAAGATTAAGGTAAGAAGGTACATTTATTCTCATGAAGATTAATACGATGCGTAAAATAGACTATTATGCTGGGGGCATTATATGTAGGTTTTTGCTTCTTTTGAGAAATCTCTATAATATGATTTATGTTTTCTCAAAACCGAAAAAGAATGACTTTAAAAATATACTTATTATAAAGTTCTTCGGTATGGGCAGTATTCTCCTGGCCTCGCCGGCATTGCGCTTGATTAAGAGTAAATATCCTTGTGCGAAAGTTACAATACTTACTCTGTCCGAAAATAGAAAATTGTGTGAAATGTTGCCATCAATAGATGAGGTTATCTGTTTGAGTGTTAATAATTTCTTTAATTTTGTGGTGAGTTTTATAAAAACTATACACAACATCAGGAAAAGAGATATTGATGTAATTGTGGATCTGGAATTTCTAACGAATTTCTCGGCACTTGTTAGCCTGCTGGTTAGTCTGTTTTCAAAAGGTAAAACAGTGGTAGGATTTAATTCGCCACTTTTGTGGAGAAACAAAGTTAGTGATATAAATATTTCCTTTAGCCATAATGTTCATGTCACAGGCATATTTCTTAAAGTCATACACAGCTTTGGGGTAGAAGAAAAAAATCTTTCATGTGAGCCTGAAAAGGCAGCACTGTTAAAGCATGCGGATATGAAATATATGGAAGAGGTAATAAATAAAAACCATTCTATTAAGCAATGTAATTTCTTTGTAGCAGTGAACATAAATGCAGGAGAACTGAGTTTTCATCGCAGATGGCCAAAAGAATACTTTGCACACGTGGTTGAAAAGTTGACTGAAAGACCGGATACTGCGGTATTCTTGATAGGAGGTAAAGGAGATGTTGAATATGTTTCAGAATTTATAAAAACTTTACCTTATTCTTGCAGAATTGTTAATCTTTGTGGCAAAACTACCATAGAAGAGATAATTGGTGTGCTTAATTCATGCAATCTTTTGATAACCAGTGACAGCGGGCCTCTGCATTTTGCAGAAGTAATTGGATTGGATACAATATCATTTTTTGGGCCAGAGACACCGTATCTTTATGGACCTGTTTACGGAAATCACCATGTTTTTTATGAGGATGTATATTGCAGCCCTTGCCTTAATATCTATAATTCAAAAGTGACGAATTGTAATAATAACATATGTCTTAAAAACATTAAGCCCGAGAAGGTTTTGAAGGTAATAGAAGATAATTATATACGCAGGGGGGAAATTAAATCTCTTCGGGTCATATTCCCCGGAGCTTGCAGGCCGTCTCCGACAATTCAATATTGATGGATGGTGATATATGCTAAAATGGAAGCAAAAAAAGATAACACAGGGAGGGT